>Ga0070666_10000050_pt1 | contig 100280 bp, 93 predicted proteins | sample KBSS23metaG_FD_64677 | JGI IMG/M metagenome (GOLD analysis project Ga0070666, IMG submission 64677) | Switchgrass rhizosphere microbial communities from Kellogg Biological Station, Michigan, USA - KBS S2-3 metaG | ecosystem: Host-associated > Plants > Roots > Rhizosphere > Soil ... | reverse complement strand
TTATTTCCCTGCCCCATACCGGCAGTTCCGCTTTTAACCGTTCTACCGTTTCCTCACAGGCATCTATAGCTGCTTTTCTGTGGGGTGCGGATGTAAAGACAAAAAGACATATTTCACCCACTGCAATTTTACCCAGGCTATGATACACATGCATACAGGTGAGTGCATATTTTTCAAATATGGCCTGCCGGATGACATGCATTTTTTCGTTTGCCATTTCTTCATAGGCGGTATATTCAATGGCAGCCACCTTTTTCCCTTCAATGGTGTCTGCCCTTACCTGGCCCAGGAAAATACTGTGCCCGCCAATAGCCGTTTTGGCCGCATGCTGCTGAATGCTGTCGCCTATAAAGGAAGCTGCAATGGGCCCGTTGATAAATATATTTCTTGGTGTATGCACGACTATTTTTTAGTTTGACTGTTCTTTTTTCCATTGCAGGATTCCACCCGCAAGGCTGAATATTTTTTTTGTGTTTCCAAATTTACCGGTTAATAATCTTACGGCCTGCAGACTTCTTGTACCCGACTGACAAAAGACCACAATGGTGTCGCTGTCCGTATCCGGAAAATCATTTTCAATATTGCCCAGCGGAATATGAATATGCTGAAATTCAGTAACTGCCGGCAGCTCGTCATATCCACGTACATCTGCAATCAACACCTTACCTGTATCCCTCAGCTTATTAAATGCCTGCGAATCTATTTCATACCTTCCCGGCGCTGCGCCGCATAGCCAGTCATAGTTCGTTTGCATAAATGTTGCTGCATCTGCCGGAACCAGGCTTCGGGTTGCCTCACGCGCCGTCAGCTCCAGTTCAAATACCTGGTTACTGAGCGAATTGTAGGTAAAAAGTTTGTTGATTAACGGATGACCTATTCCTGTAACCAGTTTAATGGCTTCATTTGCCTGCATAGTGCCAATGATGCCCGGCAGTACACCCAGCACCCCGGTCTCTGCACAATTGGCTACTTCACCCGCTGCAGGTGGTTCCGGAAAAAGATCCCTGTAATTAACTGCGGCTTCATCGTTTTGCAAAACCGCATTGAATACGGCTACCTGTCCTTCAAACTTTGATACCGCTCCGTACACCAATGGCTTATTAAGCAGTACGCAGGCATCATTAATCATATAGCGTGAAGCAAAATTATCGGTGCCATCAATAACAATATCGTATTTGCCAATCAGCGGCAAAGCATTGGTAACGGTTAGCCATTCATCAAAGCCTTCAATAATGATTTCGGGATTTAGCAGGCGTAAAATTGAAGCAGCCCGTGTTGCCTTTAACAGGCCAATATCATTTACCGAATACAATACCTGCCGGTGAAGATTATGCAGCGCAACCGCATCGCCATCAACAATACCGATGGTACCAACACCTGCTGCCACCAAATATTGGAGGCTGGCACAACCCAGGCCGCCTGCACCAATTACCAATATTTTTGACTGCAAAAGTTTTTCCTGCCCGGCTTCACCAAATTCTTTCAGTGTTGTCTGGCGAATATATCTTTCATATGATTTATGACCGTTGTTCATGTTTATCCACCAGAAAAAGGAGGCAATAAAGCCACACTGCTTGATTCGTTAATAAGGGTAGTATTGCTGATAATTTTTTTATTTACCGCAATGATATATTTTGCGTCCTTCATTAAAGGATACGATTTATTTATTTCCGCCACCAATTCATCGGTATCCTGCACATCAGAAACCGTAAAGCTGTCACTGCCCGTGATATCGGTAAGCTGACCAAATAAAATAATTTTTACCTGCATAACAATTCGCTCCAAACGCCTTCTAAAACAGAAGGGCTTACATTTTATTTAACGCGTTCAACAATAATTTTTGCAAGACTTTTCAAAAATCTGCGCCCCGTGGCCTGGTCGGAAGCAGACAAAACAGCAATCCTGTCTTCTCCCGCCTTTGCAGGCTTACCATCCGATTCCGTAATAACCATTACATGATTGCCAATATCTGTATTGTACAATTCATTCCATGAAAACACTACTTTGTAATTATCGGTAGCAACGCAGGTAATGTATATTTCACTCAGCAATTTGGGTGCAGGCATATCGATTACTGCTTTATCAATGATATCCTTCAGCAAAATACCTTTTATATTTTTTATGACCCGCTTTCTTTGCATCAGGTGATTATAAATAACGATGCTGTCAACACCGGTAGCTTTATACTGGCCCGCCTGGTCCAGCGAGAAACCAAAGCTGTTTTTCACTTTGCCTTCGATGGTAAATTTATCTGTGGGCGGCACATTTTCCTGGCTATTGGCAATGCCGGCCAACAATAAAAGTACCAGGGAGAGTTGAAATATTTTTTTATGCATGGGTAAATAATAATTTGTAGGCTGCCAGTGCCAATACCAATCCCAATGTGTTTTTCAAAATGGTTTGTTTGAATTTCAGAGAGCCGAAATACGCTCCGCATAAGCCGGCAACAAACGCAATGGCCACGTACGCGTACATGTCGGCGCTAAAATATATCCCTTTTTTTAGCTGGCCGAAAAGGCCCGACAGGGAATTGACAAATATGAATGCTGCGCTGATGGCGGCTGTTTGTTTTTGATCTGTCCACTTAAGCAATAACAATACCGGCGACAGTATGATTCCCCCGCCAATTCCAATCAACCCCGATAGAAAACCAATTAGAGCACCTATTAAAACAGACAAGGCAATGTTTGGTTCCTTTTTCTCTTCTACTTTAATATTGGAAAAGAACAGAAACCGGATGATGGGAATAATCAAAAGCAAACCCAATATTTTTTTGTAAATGGTACCGTCTATAGTAATTAATCCGCCAACGAATGCCATGGGCACCGATGCAATGGCAAAGGGAAGAAATATCTTCCATTTAAAATGCCCGCCCCGGTAAAACTGAATAAACGATACCGTAGAAACAAACAGGTTTAGCAGCAAAGCAGTCGGCTTCATTACCTGTGGTGAAAAACTAAATATGGCCATCAATGCCAGGTAGCCGCTGGCGCCGCCATGGCCCACCGATGCATATAAAAATGCTATCACAAACAGCAGCCCGTAAAATAAATACATGTTCTCCTGCATTAACCCTTTTTTAAAAACACAATAAATGAATTTCGGCCAATTCTCCTTCTCTGCAAAGGGTTGTTTCTTCCGGCACCTTAATTAAGCAATTGGCTGTGGCAAAAGAACTCATGCGGTAAGATTCCTGTGCATCCAGCGGCGTGGCTGTTCTTCCATCATACCACCCTTTTAAAAAATGCGTCAGACCTGCCGGCTTTTGAAAATCTTTTGCCCAGGGCACATACAGCGACACTAAATCAGCCCTCAATGCCGGTAATACATATTCATAAAAACAGGTAAGGACGGATGAAGGGTTACCCGGCAAACCGAAAACCAGTGTATTTTCTGTCTTTCCGAAATACAATGGCTTACCCGGTCTTTGTTTTATTTTATGAAACAATTGCGTAACGCCACAGGCTTCTGCCGCCTGCACTACAAAATCATAATCGCCTACGCTAACACCACCTGTAAGCAAAACAAGATCAGTCTTTGAAAGCGCTTTCCTCAATACCTGTTTTACGATTTCCGGTTCATCGGCTGCCGTGTATACAGTTACATCAAACACCTGCAATTGTTTTAAAACGGCGTTTAAAGCAAATGAATTGGATTCATATACTTCTCCATACGCCAGTGGCAGACCCGGCTGCTGCAATTCATTTCCGGTTACAATTATACTGACCGAAGGCCGCGAAAATACATTTACGCGGGTGATGCCCATACCTGCCAAAAAACCAATTGCAGCAGGAGACAAAATACTATCTTTTTCCAGTGCCAGTTCACCGGCCCTGATGGCCGAACCTTTTGCCCTTACGCTATTACCTTTTTGCAGGTCTTCTTCATTAATAAATAATTCATTACCGGTTACAGAAGTTTTTTCCTGCATAATCACTGTATCTGTTCCGGAAGGCAGGGGTGCACCGGTAAAAATCCGTACTGCCTGCCCTGCATTTACCATAAAGTCTGTTTTGCTGCCTGCCTGCATTTCGCCCTGCAACTGTAATTTCTTTTTCGGTTGCCAGCCGTCGTAACCAAAAGCATAGCCGTCCATGGCCGATTGCGGAAATGCCGGTGTATCTACAGGACTATAAACAGGAGCAGCCAGCCGCAATTGCACGGCATCCTGCAAAGGCAATTGTATGGAGGGCAGTATAAGCTTATGGTCTGCTATAATTTTTTTTGCTGCTGCTACTGAAATCATAATAACTACAACTAACCTTGTTTACCCGCCAATGGTTATCATGGGCCGGTTATGAATATTTGATGCTTCAATGGTTTGCAATGCCGTTGTAAACTGGCCGCCCAGTTCCTTTTCTTTTGCTTTTATATTTGTCTGGATCAGGGGCAGAATATCCTCGCCATTCCTGAGTGGTGTAAGTAAATCGGTTTCATAACTGGAAAAAAGGCAGTTCTTTAATTTGCCGTCGGCGGTTAACCGCATCCGGTTACAGGTGCCGCAAAATGGTTCCGTCATGGTGCTGATGACTGCAAAGGTGCCGGCATGACCCAGCACTGAAAATGCTTTGGCGGTATCATGGGGTTTTCCTTCAAGCGGGGAAAACGCATATTTTTTTTCTATGGTTTCCAGTATTTCATGGTATGAAAACACTTTGTTGCTTGTCCAGCGGTTGCCGGTAAACGGCATGAATTCTATGAACCGCACATGTACCGGCGTGGCTTTTGTCCATTCAATAAAATCATTGATTTCATCTTCATTCAAACCTTTCATTACCACCATGTTTACCTTAACGTGCAAACCCTGCTGCAGCATCAGGTCAATATTATCTTTTACCTGTTGAAATATATTGCGCCTTGTAATAAGGGTGAACTTATCGGGCCGGAGTGTATCGAGGCTAATGTTAATAGAACGGATGCCCGATGTATTAAATACACCTGCAAATTCGTGCAGTCTTGCGCCATTGGTTGTCATGGTAAGCTCAACGGGCAATGCAGCCAGCGCCTGTATTATTTCGGCGGCATCCTTTCTTACCAGTGGTTCTCCACCGGTAAGCCTGATTTTTTTTACACCTTCTTTTACAAAAATTGCCGCCAGTGTTTCAATTTCTCTGGCCTGCATCAGTTTTGAAGGTGGTGCAAAATCATAGGTTTCTTCCGGCATGCAATAAAAGCAACGGAGGTTACAATTGTCTGTCAGTGAGATCCTCAGGTAATCATGTACGCGGTTGTATGAATCAATAATCATTTCTACTTGCTTTTTTTTGCAGGCTTTCGTAATCTGCCATTGTATCAATATCTATAGTTCCCAACGGAAACGCAACGGTAGCTACTGCCTCTTTTTGTTGCTCAATCAGTTTCCTGGCGCCCTTATCGCCGGTTAATTGCAGCAGTTCCGGGAACAGATCCCTTGAAAAGATGGCAGGAATACCGGCTGTCTTTGCATATTTACTGGCTACTATTGAATGACCCGTTTGCCTTTGCAAAGTTATCAGTTTGTTGAGCAATACGGTATTTATATATGGCTGATCGCATACCATAAATAGCACATTTTGCGGCGCCGGTTTTTGGCTTACCAGGTATTGCAGTCCGCAGCGTATTGAGGAGGCCAAACCTTCCTGCCATTGATCATTGGTAATACAGGTCAGCCGGTCATCTTTTTTGGTAATACCGGTTCCTATAATTCCCGCATTCGCCCCCAATACCACAATTACCCGGTTTGCCAGGGAGGCCAGTGCTATTTCTATACTATGCTGCAGTAAAGTATGTTCTTTATACATCAATAATTGTTTGGGACCACCCAAACGCGAGGATGAACCGGCTGCCAGCAATACAATATCACATGGGTGTTCCATAAAACAATCAATGAATTAATCTTATTTTCAACCTAAAAGTTTGAACACCGGTGATACGGTAAACACAACCGTGTTTCGCATGGCAATCAACGACCGGTAAGATTCATTTGTTCAATAGTAAGGGCCGATCGGCTGTGAATGGGTTGCATATATTCTTTCAGGTGAATGGCCTTTGAACCTGCAAACACTGTTTTTATTTCTGCCAGTATGGATAAAGCAATTTCTTCAGCGGTTTCAGCGCCAATATCCAAACCCACCGGACTATGAATGCGCGACCATTGCAAAGGCGAAAAATGAATACCTTCTTCACTCAGCTCCAGTTTCATTCTTTCCAGTTTTTTCTTTGGCCCCAGCATGCCTGTATACCTAATCTCTTTTGTGGCAAGCGCCGCCAGCATTGCCTTATCGTAATTGTAATTATGCGTCATTAGTACAATGGCTGTTCTGTCATTAACCGGCAACTGTTCAATCACCTGCCCGGGTTTTGCCAGTATGACGCTGCAACTTGCAGGAAACCGTTCTTTTTTTGCATAGGCAGGACGTCCGTCTATGATAGTTGTTTTCCAGCCCAGCACATCTGCCATGGTTACCAATGGCAGGACATCATTGCCTGCACCCAGTATGACCAATGAAATGGCAGGCGGGATAAACGCTGTAAATGCGGTAAGCTGAAAGTTTTCCGTTGTATAATTATGAAAGGTAGACTGCTGGTTGCGCAATGCGTCCTTTGCGCCGGCTGTTAAAACATCCTTCATAAATGTGCAATCGCCGTTAACCATTCCGTCTTCGCCCAACAGTAAACAGGTTCCCGGCTGGGCATTTTTTTTATTCTGTAAACTGAACAACGTAACCAATGCTGCCTTTTGCTTTTTTTCGGCCACTCTTTTTAAAAGGCTTATCGGATTGTCTGTTTTAGCTGCATCAACCGGCTCTATCAGCACCTGGATAATGCCATTGCAGCCTAGCCCCAGTCCAATCACCGCATCATCTTCATCGCTGGTATCATAAGTAACCAGCATGGATTGCTGCTGCATAATTACCAGCAATGCTTTGCGCAGTGCATCCCCTTCCAGGCAACCGCCGCTGATGGCGCCGGTAAGTGTACCATCTTCTGTAATGAGCATGCGCGCACCCGGTCTGCGGTAAGAAGAACCGTCTACATGTACTACGGTGGCCAATGCCGTTTTTTTTCCTGCCCTTACAGCTTCATCGTACGAATTAATAATGTCTTCAATTTCTTTCATCACACTTTTATTTTGAAGGCAGGTAGGCCCCTTTGTCTATCCAGGCTTTAAAGTTCTTTGCAAACTCATCGTGGCTTAAAGGCGGCAGCGCGCGGCCTTCTCCCGGATCCCATCCGCCCAATACCAGTTTGTCGTTGGTAACATGATCGATCAGTTGCGCCATTGTTTTATTGCCATTGCGCTTTGGATCTTTTAACTGTGCTGCCAATTCCCTGGGCGATTTGCCTTCAAAAACCATTTTCATATTTGAGGGCGGCAGGTGCCACTGGGGATTGCCCGGTGGCATGTGTATGCCCAGCGAATTTTGCGGCTGGTGGCAGTTGGTGCATTTTAATGCGTACACACCTTTTCCGTCTATGCCCCTTTTAACGCCCTGCGTATGCAAATGACTATCGTCTCCCTGCAATGGTATATCTCCCTTGGGATGACAGTTCATACAGCGTGGGCTCATGAGCACTTTGTAGGCAGCCAGGAAAGCTTTTTGCGAGCCAATACTGTCTTTTACCGGCAAAAAATAATGAGCCGCAGCCCCTTTTGCAGGCGGCGGCTCATTGTCAAAATTATACGATACAGCGAAAGAAGAAAATGCCACAAAGGCTGTTACAAGGCCAATGACCATACCGGGTTTTAATATTTTTTTCATTTTATGCCTGTTTCAGGTTAACAGAACCAAAGGGAAGGTTTCTCAAACGTTTACCAGTAGCCGCAAAAATAGCATTGGCAATGGCAGGCGCTGTTGGTGGAACACAGGGTTCGCCGGCACCACCCATTTTTTCAGTGCTGGGTACAATAAACACTTCTATAGCCGGTGCTTCATTTATGCGTGCAATGCGGTAATCATGAAAATTGCTCTGCTGCACCATTCCTTTATCAATAGTAATTTCTCCGTACAGGGCCATGGTAAGGCCAAAAACAATTCCGCTTTCCATCTGGGCTTTTACCCCGTCTGGATTTACAGCCAGCCCGCAATCAATAGCACAGGTTACCTTATGCACTTTTACATGACCCAGCTCATTGATTGAGACTTCTGCCACCTGTGCCACAAAACTGAGAAAAGATTCATGAACGGCCACTCCATGAAAATGGCCTTTAGGCAAGGGTTTGCCCCAGCCCGCTTTTTCTGCTGCCAGGTTTAATGCCGCCAAATGTCTTTTATGATTTTTTAGCAGCTGGCGCCGGTATGCCACCGGATCTTTTCCTGCCTGTTTTGCCAGTTCATCAATCATTACTTCCATGGCATACGCAGTGTGCGTGTTACCAACAGAACGATACCATAAAACTGTTGGCGGCGCTTTAGGACTGTGCAGGCCCACATACGCATCTGCCAGTTCTGTTGTATAGGGAGAATCATTGACGCCTTCTACGGAAGCCCCGTCTATGCCATCTTTCATCATGCCTTCAAACATAGTACCTGCCATAATGGATTGCCCCACAATGGTTTGTTTCCAGGCAACCGGGTATCCTTCTTTATTTACGCCAATACGCATACGGTGTAAAAAAGCAGGCCTGTAATAAGCAGCACGCATGTCATCTTCCCTGGTCCATACCATTTTTATTGGTTTGCCGCTTGCTTTGGCAATATGTACGGCTTCGGAAACAAAATCGGAAGTTGGTGTAGCACGTCTTCCAAAGCCACCACCCAGGTAGGGTGTTATGATGTCTACCTGTTCATTTTTAAAACCAAGAATATTGGCTGCAGCCGCCTGGTCGATGCCGGGTAACTGGGTACCTGTCCATATTTCACATTTATTATCGCCGATTTTTACCGTACAGTTGATGGGTTCCATGGCTGCGTGGGCCAGGTAGGGGAAGGTATATTCTGCTTCTATAATTTTGGCAGCCTTTGATAAACCTGCTTCCACATCTCCTTTTTGCAAAGCCGGCAATCCTTTTTCACCAGCCAGTTTTTTATATTCTTCCAATTGGGTGGTGCTGTTAAATGCTGCATTCGGTCCCGGGTCCCAAACTATTTTCAATGCCGACCTTCCTTTTTTGGCCGCCCAAAAATGATCTGCCAGAACAGCAATACCTGTGGGCACTTCTACTACATCACGTACACCCGCAACCGCTTTTGCCGCATCCGCGTCGAAAGAAATTACTTTGCCGCCTATTACCGGCGGGTGTGCTACCAGCGCTGTCAGCAGTCCCGGGAAGTGTACATCCATACCGTATTTTGCCGTACCGTTTACTTTATCCGGTGCATCCAGCCTTTTTATTCCCTTGCCAATATATTTCCATTGTTCCGGTTTTCTCAGCATTACGTTGCCCGGAGCGGGCAGGGCAGCAGCTGCGGTAGCCAGTTCTCCGTAACTTATTTTTTGATTGCCGGCGATGACCATGCCATTTTCGGTACGACAGTCTTCTGGTTTTACACCCCATTTTTGGGCCGCGGCCTGTACCAGTAAAACCCTTGCGGTAGCCCCTGCCTGGCGGTAGCGGTCAAATTCAGACCAGGTAGTACTGGAGCCGCCGGTAATTTGCAAACCAAAAGCAGGGTGCAGATAAGATTTTCCGGCCGGGCTATGTTCTATCGTAATGTTTTTCCAGTCGGCATCCAGTTCCTCCGCAATCAGCATACTCAGCGTGGTCCAGATTCCCTGGCCCATTTCAACATGCGCCAGTGTAATATTGATACTATCGTCTACGCCTACGCGTAAAAATGCATTCGGGGAAAAATAAAGTGCGGGGGCAGCGGCGCCAGCCTTACCCAGTTGTTTGGCACTGGCCGGCAGCATAAATGAAATAACAAGTCCGCCGCCAAGGGCAGCGCCGGTTTTCAGAAACTGCCTGCGATCTACCTGAAGTGTATCACTCATTTTATACCTCCTTCTTTTTGAAGTTTTGCCGCCAGGTGAATAGCCTTGCGGATGCGCGGATAGGTTCCGCAACGGCAAATATTGCCGCTCATAGCGTCATCAATATCGCTGTCTGTGGGATTTTTGTTTTCACGCAACAGTACTGCGGCAGCCATCAGCTGGCCCGACTGGCAATAACCGCATTGCGGCACATCTTCTTCCAGCCAGGCGCGTTGCAGCACGTGATTCGAAGCATCCGACAGTCCTTCAATGGTTGTTATTTGCTGTCCTGCCGCCCTCGATACCAGTGTAACGCAAGATCTTACCGCTTCACCATTTAAATGCACCGTACAGGCACCACATTGGGCCATACCGCAGCCGAACTTTGTTCCCGTAAGGCCAATTACATCGCGTATTACCCAAAGCAGCGGCATATCATCCGGCACATCTGCTTCGTATTCCTTGTTGTTTACTATGAACTTTGCCATAAGTAATAAGTTTTATAAAAATTGAAGAAGCCTGTTTCCGGTTTGACCGGTGTGCACACCGTCGGAGAAAAGCCGGAAATGAAAAAAGCGTACCTGAAAGTTACGCTTTTTGAATAAAAAATAATTTATTTAGACATTATGCTTTATGAAACAATCCCGGCAAAAATTTGTTGGGTCTGCAAATCATCGTTGCGCACAAGAAATCATAAACCGGAAAACCAGCCACCAGCATTTTATCCTTCCAATTTTTTAAAAATAGAGCTGGCCACATGCCCGCCAAAACCGAATGTATTATTCAATACAACATTAACCGGCTGACGTACGGACTTGCCCAATATAATATTGGGTCCCGCGGGTATTTTTTCATCCAGTATTTCTGTGTTGATGGTGGCGGGAATGATATTGTCTTTTATGGCCAATACACTAATTACACTTTCTATAGCACCTGCTGCACCCAGCAAGTGACCGGTCATTGATTTGGTAGCACTGATAGCCACTGGTCTGTCGCCAAAAGCCCTTTTAATACCATGCAATTCACTAATATCGCCGAGTGGCGTTGAAGTAGCATGTACATTTATATAATCCACTTTGTCGGCCGTTAACCCCGCATCGTTCAGGGCTTTGGTGATACCGAGGTAGGCGCCCAATCCATCGGGTGGTGTGCCTGTGAGGTGATAAGCATCTCCTGCCATGCCGCCGCCAGCCATCTCTGCATAAATTTTTGCGCCTCTTTTTTTAGCATGTTCATATTCTTCCAGGATCAGCGCACCGGCACCTTCGCCCATTACAAAACCATCACGGTTTTTATCGAATGGCCGTGATGCCTGTTCGTAATGCGCATTGTTTTTAGAAAGGGCCTGTGCCGAATTAAAACCGCCCACGGAAGATGGGGTAATGGCGGCTTCAGAACCCCCGGCCACCATAATGGTTGCCTTGCCCAGCCGTATGGTATCAAATGCATTAATGATGGCTGTGTTGGAAGAAGCACAGGCAGATACCGTACAATAATTGGGTCCATATAATTTATTCCTGATAGACACCACGCCAGCTGCAATATCCACAATCATTTTTGGAATGAAATACGGGTTGAACCTGGGCGTACCATCGCCCGTATGAAATTCTTTTAATTGTTCTTCAAAAGTGCCGATACCTCCATTGCCAGAGGCCCAGATAACACCCACGTCATAGCGTTCCTGTTCGGGCATGGTTGTAAAATCTAGCCCGGCGTCTTTGATGGCTTCATCAGTAGCCGCGATGGCATACTGTGTAAACAAATCATATTTTTTGACCTCTTTTTTATCAATATAGGCTTCTGGCTCAAACCCTCTTACCTCGCATGCAAAATGGGTCTTAAATTTTGTGGTATCAAATTTTGTAATAGGTCCTGCTCCACTTTTTCCGTCCACTATATTTTGCCAGAATTCACCTACTGAATTGCCTAAGGGTGTAAGGGCACCAAGCCCGGTTATAACTACTCTTTTCATATTGTTTGCGCTACAGTTACCGTCTTCTATACTTAATTGTACAAATTTAAGGGTGCAATTTATGTAATGGCAGGTATATAATGTTCAATTAGTTGTGGTTCAGCACATTTTTAGGTAAAGTGCAAACAAATACAGATGTTGTTTGTTGCAAAAATGCAATGGGCTTTTAGGAGATGCCGGGGCCGGGCTGCAAGACTGTCCTTGAATGATAGTTAGTTACATAATCAGTTACATTTTCATATTCATTAAGCCAGGATATATTCTAATAAAAACTTCTGCTGCCAGTGGGTTTTTTCCGTACAGGCTGTTAAGGCTGGCCGGCGCATGATACAGGCTGATTTGACTGCCCACTGCAAAACGGGTTTGCCCCAGGTTCAGCAAATCATAGTTGAAACCAATGGTAAATGCATTTACCGGAAATACCGCACCCGCACCATACACCGTTTCATCCAGGTTTAGTTCTTCTACTGATTTTTGCACCCATTCATACCTTGTATGCAGGGCCAGCTTTTTTTTCTTCCAGGAAACTTCTGCCAGAACAGCGTGTTCAGCACCATGACCTGGTGTTTTATTCATTCCCCACAAAAGGGTTGCATTAAAACTGCTATTGCCTGGCAATGATTTACTGTAAACAGCAGATGCAGTAGTACGGTGCACATCTTCTGAGGGGTGCAGCGATTCAGGGCTTTTAATAAAACCATGCGATACCTGCATCGCCCAGTTGGCAGAAGGATTATAAGACAGCCTTCCGCTCCAGGAATCAAAACGCGGCTTGTCGAAACCAAAGCGCTTGTCGTCGGGCTCCCTTCCGGTAAAAGATGAAGCTTCCAGCTTAAACGCGGAATAACGTATACCCAGCGTAGCAACGCCAAAGGTAATATGGGTGGCATCGGCCCAGTGGTGCGATAAAGGAGCATCCGGGTTATCAAGCGCAGAAGGCCGGTGCATAAAGGCAACAGGTCCCAATGCGGGCTCGCCGGGGTATCCGGCATAGATAAATACATCTGTTTTTTTGGATAGTGCCTGTGCGTATCCTACAGACAATTCGGCAAACAAATCGTGCGGGTGCTGCCGGTCAACGATTGGGTTACCTTTGTATGCTTCACCACTCTGAAACAAAAGCGGGTAGCCATTGCCGCCAGTTACAGCATCCAGCGACAACATGCTGCTGAAATGAAACAACCCGTTTTTACCCACCTGCCTTTGGCCCATCAGCATCAGCCAGTCCGGCGCATCAAATTTTTCATTGCCCCTTGAACCTTTATTGGTAAGATCCTGTTTATTGTAACGCAGGTACACATTGCCATGCAGCATGTACATCCATTTGTTTGCATGAAACATATAGCCATACATGGGCGATGCATCGGGCAGCCATCCCGAACCCGAGCCATTGCGGTTCATGGGCAGGTTTTTGGAAAATGAATGGCTCATTTCATTATCACCCATCTCCATTCCATCGTGCATATCCATCATTGGCATAGACATGGTATCGCTTAGAGGCGGTGCATTCCTGCTGCTGTCGTGCCGCATATCATGTTTATGCTGTGCCATTGCCGGCAAATAGTAAACGGCCAATGTAACAATCAGCAGATAAAATTTTTTCATTGTGCTGGTTCTTCGGTTATTAATAGTCTGACTGATCAGATCATTGAGATCAGCATCCCACTACTCCTACCAATCATCAGGCCATCTTCTGCAATGGTATTGCTGCGCATGGGCGGGTTAAATACAGCGCCCGGGCAGGAAATTGTACAGGGATGTGTCATTTTGCAATAAATTTATCTTACAAAACTAGCCCTGTCACCTGCCCCGCTGTTACATTATACCGTATTTGTTTTACAGGATTTTGTATTTACACCGCGTCGAGCGGCTTACGTGCTGGATTGCGGTTTTTTTTGAAATAAGAAGGCGTAAGGCCGGTAATTTTTTTAAACTGTGCAGAAAGGTGCGCCACGCTGCTGTAACCCATTTGAAATGCAATTTCCTTCAGGTTTATTTCATCGTATACCAGTAACTCTTTTATTTTTTCAATTTTCTGGTTAATGCTGTATTTCTCAATGGTAATGCCCTCTACTTCTGAAAACAGGCGGCTGAGAAAAGAATAATCACGGTGCAATTGCGAGGAGAGCACAGCAGACAGATTGTATCTGTTGTCATCATCCTTGTAATGCACCATATCTATAATAATACCTTTTATTTTAGCGATTATTTTTGCCTTATCATCATCCAGCAGCTGGAAACCCGTTTCAGTAAGCTTTGTCCTTAACAGGTCCATCTGTTTATCTGAAGGCGTTTCAGCAAGCAACACTTCTCCCAATGATACAGACTGGTAGCCAATATTTGTTTCATTAAGTATTTGCTTTACTGCAGTAATACAACGGTTACACACCATGTTTTTTATGTAGAGGCTGTTGCTTTCTTTTTCTGTTTTCATTGCCGGTAAAGATACAACAGATACGGAAGCTGCCTGCACGCGGGTGTTAGTTGTAGCAGCAATCAGCCTGTGGTTTATTCATGCACCTGTCAGTTTGCAAATTTTATTTATTAAATTGTTGGCATGTATAAAAACCTGTTAAAACAATTCGTCACCGGCCTGGTTATATTGTTACCTGGTTTAGCCATCGCACAACCTGTTAAAATACTTATTAACCATATTGGCTATGAGAATAATCAGCCTAAGAAAGCCATTGTTGAGGCAAGTATCCGGCTGGTTATCCAGGATTTCCAGTTAACAGATGTTGCCACCGGCAAAGCAGTTTATAAAGGCAAAACCACCTACAGCGGCCCTGTAGATAAATGGAAAAAATACCAGTTCTGGACAATAGATTTCAGCGGCTTTTCTACGAAGGGAACCTACCGGTTAAGCATTTCGCTACCCGGTGAGACCATTACTTCTTATCCCTTTGTTATTACTAAAAATATACTTGAACAATATACATTGTCTGATATCGTATATTATTTTAAAGGGCAACGCTGTTCGGGTTTGTTCGACCAGGCCGACCATCACTTATTATTAAGCGGCAAAACAACCGATACCATTGATGCGCATGGCGGCTGGTACGATGCAACGGGCGATTATGGCAAACATTTATCGCACCTGAGTTTTTCTTCCTATTTCAACCCACAGCAAATACCGCTTACCGCCTGGAGCCTGCTAAAAACATATGAATTGCTGAACAAAAAACCAGGCACTGATTTCAGACAATATAAAAGACATGTGCTGGATGAAGCTATGTATGGGGCAGACTACCTGGTACGTATGCAGGCCAAAGAGGGATCATTTTACCGGTCTGTTGGCGCGCCGGGTCCGGGTAAACTGGCAAAGGACAGGTTAATTCAACCCGAACAAAGGAGTTATCGCATTAAACAAACAAAAGAACAATCTTTTAATGCCAATGAGCATGCTACGGATAAATGGCAAAGCTACCAGTGCAGTTTCCGTAGTGGTGGCGGCTTAGCAATAGCTGCGCTGGCACTGGCGGCCAGCTTCGATACCTGCGGCGATTTCAGCAATACCATGTACCTGCAGGCGGCAGAAAAAGCTTTTGTTTTTCTTGAACAGCACAATACAGAGATGACCAACGACGGTAAAGAAAATATAGTAGATGACTATTGTGCATTGAGCGCCGCCACTGAATTGTGCAAAACAACGCATAAGGAAATATACCGGCAGGCAGCTGAAAAAAGAGCACTGCAATTACTGGCAAGGCTGGGTTCATGGAAAAACTATAGAGACTACTGGCGTGCAGATGATAAAGACCGGCCATTCTTTCATCCTTCAGATGCCGGGTTGCCACTGGTGAGCCTTTTATATTACTACCCTTATGCTTCCTTAGCTGTTCAAACAAAAATAAAGGAGGCAACAGACCGTTCACTTGCCTTTGAGTTCTCTGTTACAAACGAGGTAAACAACCCTTTCGGTTATAGCAGGCAGTTAGCAGAAGATACACTGGGCAACCGGCGAAGCAGTTTCTTTTTTCCGCATGGCAGCGATGCATCTCCCTGGTGGCAGGGAGAAAATGCCAGGCTGGGTTCCATGGCAGCGGCCGCAAGGCTTGCCGCAGTAACACTTTATAAAAATGATGCCGCCATGTATAGCAAATTGCAGGGTTTTGCGCTTGACCAGCTTAACTGGGTACTGGGATTGAATCCTTTTGATGCCTGCATGCTGCAGGGCAGCGGCCACAACAACCCTGCATATGGATTTTTTGGAACCTTTGAATACACCAATGCCCCAGGCGGCATCGTAAATGGAATTACTTCGGGCCTGGAAGATGAAAACGATATTGACTTTAATTTACCCTACAGCCAAACAGGTAAAGACTACGACTGGAGGTGGGCAGAGCAATGGTTGCCGCATGCCTCCTGGTTTATGCTGGCAGTGGCATTGCATGAATAAATAAAAAGAGAAAGTATTAGAATAATTGCCTTAGTGCAGCTTTTAGAAAAGGCCGGGTGGGAAGCGACTGTATAATACCTATGTCCTGCTTTAGAGAACTTGTATTATCCAGGAAAGAAAAAATAGAGGAGGGCTTGTTATTTTTAAACAGGCTGCAAAATACATCGCTGCCACTGGCATATTTATTTGCCAGTACGCGCAGCAATACTGCATCATAAAAACTAAACCGTTTTGGAGAAACGACGGGTATTAATCGCGGACCAAAACTGCCCAACTGCAGTTGTTCTACAATGGCAGCGCTTTGTTTTTGAATAAACGGGAAGGTATAGCCCGAAGAAGCTTTTGTTTGGCCACCTGCGGTGCCAATATGATACATACCATTGGCATACCAGGGAAATTTTGCATCCGTCATGGGTATTACACCAGACTCCACTGCCGTGATGGTATAGTCTCCTGGTTGAAGATGATCCTGCAGGTAGGTTTTCAGCCCGTTGTTATAAACATGTTCGGGCAATATTTTTTCCGAAAACAAGGTGTATTCTATTAATGCACTGGTGGCAGAGCGCGGCAATACATAAACAAATGTAGTTCCGTTTGCCTGGCTCACCCTAAAGTCCATTAGTATGGCTTCATCCGGGTTAAAGACAGCATGGGCGGTTTCTATTTCCCATCCCCTGAAATGCTGCAAAAGATAGGCGGTATTTTGTTGCCTTGCCGCAGCTTCATCATACAATGAATTAAAAACAATAGTACCGCGAAATTCATATGCCCGGTCGTCTATTGTTATACGCAGGCTGTTACCCGAAAAAGAACGCTGCGTAACTGCACCGTTTATTATTTCAATGGCTGCATCGTTCTTTATCCTTTCAAAACAATCGTCATAAAAATCAATGCCCCTGATCATTTTATATTGGTAGGGGGCAATATTGTACAGGTTGGAAAAGGAGGTTGCATGAAACCATAGCTGCGACCATTTCTTATATACCAGCGGCTCAAAGAAACCCGGTGTATCTTCCCAAAAACACCAGGTGCGGTCGTTTGTTTTTTTGGATGATTTATCAATCAGCAAAACGCGCTTACCATGAGTTAGTCCGGCTGCCATCATACGTGTAAGCAAACTCAGGCCTGCGCAGCCAGCCCCAATAAAGATGTAATCGTATTGTTTCAAACTAATGGTAAAAGGTTGGAGGCATTAAGGATGAAACTTTACCAAAGCTGGCACTTGAATTGAATTTTATCAGCTGTTTAAGCTTTGGGAAAGTTTGAATCGTCTTTATACTAAATTTTTAAATCATTTTCAGACAGGTTTTAAGGCCTCAGACTTTACGTTTTGCGCTTTCGGTTTTTTGCATATCCCGCTTTACTTTTTCCCAGTATTTTTTGGCCACATACAGCATTCCAAAAGATTCTCCATCTTCTTTTTCAAGGTGTTTGTGGTGCATTTTATGCGCCCAGCGTACCGTGTTTATATACCTGTTTTTTGAGCGGGTAAACCATTTGATTCGCTGGTGTATGATAACATCGTGCACAAAAAAATAAGCCACCCCATAGGCCATTACACCAAAACCCACTGCCTGCAGCCAATAGATGGCGTAGATAGTTCCCAATAAAATGCTGAAAAAGCTGGGTATGGCAAAGATGATAAAGAAGGTATCGTTGCGTTCAAAAAAACCCGGTCCTTTTTTATGATGGTCTTCGTGCAGGTACCACAGAAAACCATGCATAATGTACTTATGTGTAGCCCATGAAACCCATTCCATGAAAAGAAATACGCCTGCCACAATACCTGTATATTCCAGCCAGCTCATATAAAAATTTTATGCTACTTTTTCAACAATGGCCTGTTCCGCCACCCATTTTTCTATTAATGGAAACGCAATGGCAAACCATGTTGTATATTTTGCGGGATGTGTTTGCAGCGAATCTTTTATTGCGCTCATGCTTTTGTAGCAATAATCAGCCACCTCATCGTTGTTGGGAGCTATTACCCCATCATGAACGCCGGCAAATACATGGTCAAATTCATATTCGGTAAGCCCGTTATCAAATGCTGAACGGTAAGTAAATTCAAAAATTTTTTTTAGCCCCGTTGAAAAGCCCATTTCAAACCATAATCTTGCTTCCGCAGCAGATAGTGTGTCTTCGCCTGGTTTGGGGTGACTGCAGCAGGCATTGGTCCATAATCCGGCACTGTGGTATTTCCTCAATGCACGTTGCTGCAATAACATCTCGCCCCTGCTGTTAAAAATAAATACACTAAAAGCGCGGTGAAGCAGGGCCTTGCGGTGTGCTTCCATTTTTTCCATGGTGCCCACCGGTTCATCCTGTTCGTTTACCAATATAATATCGTGTATGGTCAAAACTATTAATTTAGTCAAAGGTACAAAACAAGTTTTTCCTGATGGGCTTTAACAGGGGCCGCCCTGAAATTTAAACAAACAATTATGCTATACAAATCTTTCCCCGTTTAATTCAGATAAGCTTCAGCCTGTTTTTTACGCCGGCTCTTATAATAATCATTGCTTTGCTGTAATTGGGTATACGGATGCGCTGATCCATTATGCCGGAAGGTTGCAGCTTTCTAATTTTTTTAAACAAAGACAGGTAATATTTGTACGCCACATACACACCAAACCTGGCTTTTACCGGTAAGCGCAAAATTCCGTTATAAGCTTCATTAAAATTGGACTGTATATCTTCTTCAATTCTTTTTTTTTCGGTGCGGGAAAAGTTTTTAAAATCGCAGCCCGGGAAATAGGTCCTGTTCAGGCCGTCATAGTCTGCTTTTACATCGCGCAGAAAATTGACTTTCTGAAATGCGGCACCCAGCAGGCGGGCGGGTGCTTTTAGTTTTTCATATTTCTCTGCATTGCCCTCACAAAAAACACATAAACACATAAGGCCAACTGCCTCTGCTGAGCCATAAATATAGTCGCGGTATTCTTCAAAATTGTAAACGGTACTGTTCAAATCCATTTCCATGCTTTTAAAAAATGCCTCTACCAGGTTCATTTCAATACCATATGCATTAACAGTGCGCTGAAAACTGTTTAAAATTGGGTTAAGGCTGATACCGCGCCGGATAGCTTCATTGGTTTCCTGCCTGAACTGGGCAAGCAGTGTGGCTTTATCAAAATCATGAAAGCTGTCTACAATTTCGTCGGCAAACCTTACAAATCCATAGATATTATAGATGGGTTGCCGCAAATCTTTATGCAGCAATTTTATAGCAGAAAAAAATGATGTGCTGTATTGCCCGGTGGTATCCCTGCTGCAGCGCTCACTTACTTTATGAAATAAATGTATCATGAACTGGAATCCTGGTTTATCTTAAGTATGAAAATGCTTTATTACTTCGCCTGCCACTACTTCACCACTAATCAATGAAGGAGGTACACCAGGCCCGGGCACGGTTAATTGCCCGGTATAAAAAAGATTTTTTACCTTCTTACTTCTGCAGGACGGTTTTAGCAGGGCCGTCTGCAGCAGGGTATTGGCCAAACCGTAAGCATTTCCTTTAAAAGAATTGTATTCGCTCACAAAATCACTTACGGAAAATGTTCTTTTACAGATTACATGGGCCTTTACCGGTTCGCCCAGGTGTTTTTCCATCCTGCCCATTATCATATCAAAATACCCGTTGCGCAATGAATCTGTATCGCCTTCCAAACCTGCCGCTACCGGAATCAGTAAAAACAGGTTCTCGCAGCCCGGAGGAGCCACACTATTATCTGTAACCGAAACCGTACTCGCATAAAACATGGGTGCTGTTGGCCATTTTTTATCGGTATAAATTTCTGCGGCGTGGGTATCGAAAGTTGTATCAAAGAACAAACTGTGGTGCCGTATATTTTTAAGCTTTTTATTAAGGCCCACATAAAACAGCAGGCAGGATGGCGCCATCACCCGTTTATTCCAGTACGTTTTATCATAGGATTGGTATTCGGGCAGCAGCCATTTGGTTTCGGCATGATGATAATCGGCTGCTACAATTACAGCGTCTGTCTGCCATTCATTTTTATCGGTTATTACCCGGTTTACCCGCTTGTTCTCTATGGCGAGGTGCTGCACATTTTCTTCAAAATGAAATTGCACACCCAGTGAAAGGGCGGTATCGTACATGGCTTTTACAATACTGTACATACCTCCCTGCGGATACCAGGTACCGCCGGCAATATCTGCATAGTTCATAAGGCTGTACAACGCCGGTATATCTTTTGGCAAAGCACCTAAAAACAGCACGGGAAACTCAAGCAACTGCCGCAGCTTTGCGTTTTTGAAATACTTGTGCACGTGTTTTTGCATGGATGTAAATACATCCAGTTGCAAAAACCCTTTAATAAAATCGATGTTTAGAAATTCGGTAAGGGACTGGCCCGGTTTAAAAACCAGTTCATCCATGCCCGTTTTATATTTACAGGAAGCTTCTGATAAAAATTTCTCCAATTGAAGCGCGGCGCCCGGTTCAAAACTTTCGAATAATTCTCTCATTGCTTCGGTGCCGGCCGGGATATCGGTACAATCATCTTTCCAATAAACCCTGTACGAAGGGTTTAACCTTGATAACTGGTAAAAATTTTCTCTTTTTTTACCCAGTTCTGCAAAATACCTGTCGAACACTTCGGGCATCCAGTACCAGCTGGGTCCCATGTCGAATGTAAAACCGTTGTCGACCAGTTGCCTGGCCCTGCCGCCGGGCGACGCGTGCTTTTCCAGCACTATTACCTGCCAGCCTGCCTTAGCCATAAAAGACGCTGCCGAAAGGCCTGAAAAGCCACTGCCGGTAACGATTATTTTTTTTGCCAATCTTTCTTTTCAGAAAATGATTAAAACCGCTGCACCTGGGCTTTCAGCAACTTGCGGGCGAAGTGAATACGGCTTTTTATTGTACCCAGGGGTTCGTCAAGCATGTCTGCAATCTCATGGTATTTGTATCCGTCAAAATATAAAAGAAACGGATTACGGAAGATCTCGGGCAGGTGATGAATAGCCTGCTGAATGTCTTTCAGTTTTAGGACACTTTCCGCGGCATTGACCGTTGATACCTGCGCCTGGTTTAACAAAAAATCGTTGGGCGTGCTGTCGAATATGGTATTTTGCTTGGCTTTTCTGCGGTAGTTATTAATGAAAATATTACGCATGATGGTGTACAACCACGCTTTAATATTGGTGCCCACATTGTACTTGTCTTTATTGGCAAGTGCCCTGTAAAGTGTTTCCTGGTACAAATCCTGTGCTGCTTCAGAATCTCTGGTGAGTGTTACTGCGAAAGGCTTTAAAAATTCCGAATTGTTAACCAGCATTTGATTAAATTCTAAAGATGCCATAACAATTGTTGTTTAAGTATTGATTACACAAAATTAAACACTATTTTAGGAAATTACCAAATCTGGAGAGTAAAAATGTGTTAATACAGAACGGTCTGGCGATTCCTTATTCCTGTTTAATGCTTACGCAAAAATGGGTACAAATAATATACCGCAGTGTAAACCGGAATAAATGTCATTTGTATATGCAACTGTTGGCTAAAAAACACATTAACCGGCTTAAATGACCGAAATGTAGTCGATAACCTCCTGCAGGGAGGTCTTAAAACTGACTTTTTGGGGCAATTGTTTTTTATAGCTGGCAGTTAACTGGCCAGAGATGACCAGGGGAAAATGTTCCAGCCTTAGTTGTACCTGGTGGAGAAACTTATCCAGGTTAAAATTGCCGGTGGCGGAGGTTAGATGGGTATACAGGTAATCGGGCTTTTTAAATTTGCAGACAAATTCAAGATCACTAACCGGCACGTCAGCACCCAGGTAAAGCGTCTTTATACCTCTTGATTTAAGCAGGTAGCAAATGTATAGCAACCCAAGTTCGTGGTGTTCGCCTTCGGGTAAAAAGAGCAATACCAGCTTGTTGGTAGTAATATGCGTAAACACGGTTTCTATTCCGGTTATCAGTTTTTGGCGAATGATATTGGTTACCAGGTGCTCCTGTGCCGGGTTTATATGGTTGGTTAACCAAAGAATGCCGATGCGTTCAAGAAAGGGAAAAATGATTTGCGTGATGGCCTTATCGAAGCCCCGAACGGTAATATAATTATCCAGTATATCTTCAAAACTGTCTATGTTCATATCTACCATACACTGAATCATTTCATTCACAACGCGTTCCTGCTGCGCCTGTAAATTGGAAAGGGAAATGATTTTTTCCTGGATTTCGTTTTCGCTCATTTTGTTAATATGAGAGATCTTATAGCCGTACTTATTGAGCAGCGATATATTAAGGATTTTCTTCAGCTCATCATTGGTATAGTAGCGGATATTTGTTTGGGTACGCTGCGGTTTAATAAATGCATAACGTTGCTCCCATATACGTATGGTATGAGCTTTAATGCCAGACAGGTTCTCCAGGTCCTTTATGGTGAAGGCATTCATATTGTAAGAAACAAATCTGGTCTGTAAATGTTTACAACCACTTCAGTTTTCATAACCCCGTGCCTGCAGGCCGGGGATAAGACTACTACCCTATGCAAGGCTTTAGCCAAACTAAGTTCGGCTAAAGCCAGTTGAAAACGCAGCTCCGATACCCCGGCCTGAATGCACGGGGTCACAGCGTTGCAACGCCTGATAGTTATTTTAAACTGAGCGCTCGGTAGTTTTGGCGTGGTGTTAAAGAGGAATATACTGCGCGGGAAAAGGGCAGATGGGCAATGATGCAGCGTGGGTATACGGCTAAGGAAACGTGGCCGGTGCAGCGGGTTATTTACCGGTAGCAGTTATAAACTCCAGTATTGCCTGGAGTGGATATGGTTTTTGTAGATCCCCTTCAGGTCAAATACCATGGCTGCGGGTTTTGAGATGGCGGCAAAATAGGCGTCGTTTAGCGTGCAATAAGGGGTGTGTGGTACGGTTATTATTATCGCGTCGTAATTGGTGCCGGGTGTTTTGGCCAGGTGTAATCCGTATTCTTCCAGCACATCTTCGGGCAAGGCATACGGATCTTCCACATCTACCTGGATATTAAAAGCCAGTAATTCTTTCACGGTATCGACTATTTTCGAATTCCGGATATCGCTTACATTTTCTTTGAAGGTGACGCCTTTTACCAGCACTTTTGGTTCCTGCGAATTGCGCAGCACATGGGTGATCACTTTCCTGGCCACGTATTTTGCCATATCGTCATTAATAAACCTGCTGGCGGCTATTACTTTAGAATCGTACCCAAGCGAGGCGGCTTTATAGGTAAGATAATAGGGATCTACCCCTATGCAATGTCCGCCTACCAGGCCAGGCTGAAACTTCAGAAAATTCCATTTGGTACCCGATGCTTCCAGTACATCAAAAGTGTTGATGCCGATATGATCAAATATCAGCGATAATTCATTCATCAGGGCAATATTCAGATCGCGCTGTACATTCTCTACTATTTTGCTGGCTTCCGCCACTTTTATAGAAGGAGCGCGGTGTACACCTGCATCTACCACCAGTTCGTAAGTTTTTGCAATTTCTTCCAGTGATTCGGCATCGTTGCCCGATACCACTTTTACAACCGTTTTCAATGTGTGTTTTTTATCGCCCGGGTTTATTCGCTCGGGTGAGTAACCCAATTTGAAATCAACACCCATTTTTAGGTTGGAATATTGCTCCAGTACCGGCAGGCAATCATCTTCTGTACAACCGGGATAGGTGGTAGATTCGTATACTACATAATCGCCTTTTTTCAAAGCGCCGGCTACTGTTTTCGACGCACCTATCAATGGTTTCAGATCCGGTACATTGTATTTATCAACGGGAGTAGGTACGGCTACAATAAAAAAATCAGCCTGTTTCAGCAGGGCGGCATCGCTGGTAAAAACAATGTCTTTTCCTTCAAACATGGCCGCCTCTACTTCTTTGCTGGGGTCGATGCCGTTGCGCATCATTTCAACCCGCTTCTCATTAATATCAAAACCAATCACCGCAATCTTTTTGGCAAATTCCAGCGCTATTGGTAAGCCTACATAGCCAAGCCCGATAACCGCCAATTTGCCTTTCTTATTTATTAACTCCTGGTACATATTTGTAACTTAATATTATTGTGCTGCCCGCGATATCAATTAACATTATTGTAAAAAAACACACAAACATAAAGCATCCGATAATTGCTATAATGCCAATAAATCAGAGCGAAAGGTTTGGGTTCTGTAACCGGCCGGCACTAAGCAATTGCAGAACAACCGGCATAATTTTCCTGCTTTTCCGAAGCGCTTCCAGGTGCCGGTCGTGGTGCAAGTCTGTACCTGCAAAATCAACATAATCTTTTGCTACCAGCCATCCCGCCATATCCTGAGCAATTTTGCCATAATAGCCAGTAACAGACAGCAGGTTTAGCTGAAATAAGCAACCCATGCTTTTAAATTCATCCAGCGAAGATTTGGATGCGGCAAAATAATTATACCGTTCCGGGTGTGCCAGTATGGGTTCGTATCCTTTTATCTGCATTTTAAATAACTGCTCTTTCAAATCAAACGGTGGTGCAATAAATGAGAATTCCACCAGTACTTTTTTCCCGGTAATAGTAAGAAGGGGTTTGTCTTCATCCAGCAGCGCGTTAAAATAATCATCCATAAAATATTCTGCCGCGGGTCTTATGTTATTGTGCTGACCGGTATTTTGCAGGTTTTTCAATGCATCAGCGATGGTAGCCGGTGTATTTTTATACATATCCCACATAATGTGTGGTGTAGCAATAAACTGGCTGTAGCCAAGATCCTCCAACCCTTTTTTTAAGTCTGACGACGTGGCTGTATCGGGCGAGCCGTCATCGATACCCGGCAAAAGATGAGAGTGCATGTCTGTTTTAAGACCGCTGAAGTCTACCGCTGAAGAAGGATACTTCCTTTTAAATATTGAAAACATAGAAATAAAAAAATGCCGAAATGGCCAACCGTGATAAAACAATAATCAACAACCGCAAAGTTCCCTGTTATTTGATGAGATATTGCGGAATCTTTCTGAGTGGTTTTAAGTACAGGGTAAAAAAATGCGGCCGCCTATTGATCAATTTCCAGGCCTTGGCATCTTCGCGGTTGGCCCTGAAACGATTTCTTAAAGACGCATTGCTGATACCCCCCGAGCGCATTTTTACAAGTACAGAGGGAATATAAGCCGCCGCATAAGCATACTTGTATAAAATACGAAGCATCATTTCATAGTCTGCCGCACTTTTCAAATCTGTATTGAAATTACCTACTTTATCATACACTTCTCTTCGTGCAAAAAAAGTGGGATGCGGCGGCATCCAGCCATATAAAAAATTCTCGCGGATAAACTTGCCTGCCTTCCAGGTACGCACTATTTTATTGATGTTGTCGGTATGCACATACTGCAGATCTCCATAAACACAGGGCGCATTTACTTTATCAAAAACACCGGCTATCTTACTTAAAACGGCGCTATCCGCATATATATCATCGCTGTTTAATATACCTATAATATCGCCGGTAGCCATTTTCAAACCCTTATTCATGGCATCATACAAACCGCTGTCCGGCTCAGAAATAAATTTATCGACGTGTTTAAATTCAGCCACAATGGCTGCAGTTTCATCTGTTGATTTACCATCTACAATAATATGTTCAATATTATTGTATTCCTGGCTGGTAATACATTGCAGTGTATCCCTGATGGTGGCCGCACTGTTATGCGATACGGTGATGATTGAAATCTTCATAATTTATTGTCTATTCTATCACTCTTTCTTTGATGACAATAGCAGGGTTGCCTTTATAAATAGTGTATGCTTCCAGGTTGTGCGCAGCCACTGATTTGGCGGACAGTACTGCATGCGAATAACAGGTAACACCCGGACATACCAGGGACTGTGCACCAATCCATACCCCATTTTCAAGTACAATTTCCTGCAATATTAAATCAAAGCTTATCTTCCTGTAATTATGGTTGCCTGTAAGCAACATTGCCCCCTGCGAAATGCATACATTATCATGAAGCGTTATGCCAGCCAAGTTATCAATCCACACCTCTTCTCCAATCCAGCAATGATTACCAATAATCAGCTTCCACGGATATTTAATATTTACAGATGGTTTTATTACAACACCTTTGCCAACTTTTGCACCAAACAATTTCAACAATGCCACTTTAAGCCAGGACGATGGGTTTAAAGGGTTTTTAAAAAAAATAATATTGACGATGTACCAGCTTATTCGTTTTAAATAAGACGCTCCTATCCGGATGGTTGTTTTGTATATGGAAAGGTTGACTTCGTTTTTCATACCAGTTTGTCCCTAATTAAAGATGCGGAGATATTCCCCAACCAGTTCCGGTATATTTTGTCGTACCCGGGCAAATTCAAGCGCTCCCCTGCACCAGTTGTTAAATTCAGCCTGATTCCAGTTTACTGCCTCCTGCAATGATGCCTGAAAACATTCAGGCGAAGATAAACTACAAACCCATCCCGCATTTGTTTCAGTAAGATTTTGCCAGGGCGTTTTGTCGCTGATCAAAACCGGTCTTCCATTTCCCAATGCCTCCGCAATGGCATGCCCAAAATTTTCGCCCTTGGTGGGCAATACAAAAAGATGATGCGCTGCCAGTATACTGTTCAATTTGTGGTGGGGCAGTTCACCAATCAGCTCAACGGTTTTTCCGGCCGGCAGTGATTTAATAATTGTTTCACATTGCTGCCAGTACGATTCGTCTTCGCGTATACCTGCAATACTAAGGTGAATGTTTCCTTTTACCGCAGGCAACCGCTGCAACAGGTAATCAATATTTTTAATAGGATGTATACGGCCTACCAGAATTAACTTAATAGTGCCGGCCGCTTTTTCAATAATGTCCGGGCTGAGCACTATTGCCGGCGGAAAATTGTCTGCGACGCCAACACGCACATTTCCGAAAACCGTCCTAATCTCGTCTGCCTCACTTGTATTGGTAGCATGAAAATGAATTTGCCGGTGATAGCCCAGCCATTTTGCCAGCACAAAAAATATTTTTTTCTTAATAGGTTTAATGTCAAGCGCAGTCGACTTAAGCATACCGCGCACAGAGAGTACAATGCCTGCACGGCTTTTTAACGCACGATGCGCCATTAATACGTCAATGGTAAAATCTTTTGAATAAAGACTGTTAAGGTATACAAAGTCGGGCTGAACCGATTGAAGGATTGCCTTGATATGATTTTTACCCCGCTTAGCAGGTGTGGCATAGAAAACATGAGCGCCTGTGGGCAACTGCACCCACTGGTTAACAGTTATACCCTCCAGTGGCTTTTCCTCCCCCAGGTCGCTGTGGCCTGTAAATACATATATATCTGCCCGGGAAGAAAGATGGGCAACAAAATTTACACAGGAACGGATGGGGCCACCTGCTTTATAGGCGGGTTCGTACCATTCTGAAAAAAGCAGTATTTTCTTTCTCGCAGTCATATCTATTTGGTAAACCTGATACCATTGTTTACATCGCCCATGGATACCCGTGTTATTAAAATATTGGAGGCCGCTGTATTTTTTATTTCATATTTCCCGGGCACTGCATCTCTGTCGTCTGCAAGCATTGCCGGAATAAAGCTGGCTGGGGTTGGTACCAGGTTGGCGATATAATACATCAGGTTAATATTGCATCTTTTATCGTTGTTATTAAAACACTGGGTGGTTAGTTCCATAAAATATCCCTTAAAAGAGGGTTTTGCCGCAATAAATTTGAGTGGATCCAGTGTATAGTAGAAGTGTATGTTTAGCACCAGCAATTTTAAATCAGGATTGTCGGGCGTAACATCCAAACCTCCCTGAACATATGAGTTTAGTAAATTAACGCTGCCTTTAAATTTTTTTATTGACACCGTGGTTGTGCTATCAGCCTTGGATGGGGCCATCATAACGCCATCAATAGTAAGTCGGCCGCTTCCTGATAAATTTACCGGGTTTCTCATACTGCCTTCCCACCAACAATCTTTCATTACTGCTTTAGCATTATTTTGCAATTCAATTCCTGCAAACTGCCCGCCAAATCCGTATATCGCGGCTGTACCCCTGCCTGCCTGTACCTGCGGCCCCCCGGAAATAAAATCATTGTCTGCAAAAAAAGAATTGTCTTTTTGAATATACAGGTAGTCCAGCCCTTCAGCCCTGATTGCATTGTTGCCAACGGTATATATTTGATCAATAAAAGCTCTTGAGTTCTGCTGATCAGTATTTATAAACTGGATGGCATCTATACCTGTTTTTCTATTGGTAAATTTTCCCAATTGAAGCTCCCTGATAATAATACCAGTGGGCCCTGCAATTTTGATCAATGCGTTACCGGCCGGAAAATTGGCAGCAGGTAACAATACAGATGCTTCCAGGCAACCATCTCCTATCAATTGCAAGTCGGCGCCGGCCTCAATTTGCAGAGATTTGTTGAGCAGGTATGTACCTGCAGCAAAATGCACCACAGGCTTTTTACCCTTGAGTTTTACAGCCGAATTAATGATTTGCTGGATGGCATTTGCGTCTGCACCGGCTGGCACGTCAAATATCTCACGTTTGATACTGACTGGCGTTTTATCCTGGTTTGCCAGGAATACTATTCCTGCGGCGGGTGATTTTTCCGGGTATAGATCATTATACTGATAGAATGCAGCCCCATTGTAAAGGCTTGCCGGTGATTTGTTCCGGTATTGATTACCTGATGATATAATATTGCTTCCCGCTTTTACAAAAAAATGAACAGCTGTATCAACGGATTTGTCGAAAAAATTATCCATGAAAAAAAGCCTGCCCCAGTGATAATATTGTATGGGAAGCCATTTAGGGCGAATAACGATATTGCCCTGGTAATTTCTTTTAAAAGGATTCTGGCTGGCCCCGCTGTCAACAACAAAGGTTCTGCTGTCTTCACTATAACAACCACGTACAGATTTTATATACCCATTTGTATTGGCGATATCGGTCTGTCCGGAATTTTTAAAATAACACCGGTAGGCAAAAAAGTTACCGTACTTGCTGTTAATACCAATATTACAGCCGATAAAACGGCAATCCCATAACCAATAATCAAGTGCATTATAGCCGGTGGTCATTAAACCCGCGCCGGTACAATTTTGAAAAAGACATCTTTTAATGGCAATTTCAGAATCGTTACTGGCTGTGCCCTCGCCAGGATTGGTTCCGCCGCCAATGCCGTATTTGCAATTGACAAAAGTATTGTCTGAGATCTCTATATTCAGCGATGCATAACTCTGGCTTTTCCCGTCGTTCCATTTATCCCTCCAGTGTACCCCGATTGCTTCCACTCCTTTGCGGCCATTAGCATCCCATGACAGCCTGGAAATTTTATAAAACGCCGAGCCATTCCCCAATAACATAGTCGCCACATCGGCGCCCGTCCATTTTATAACCGTAGTTGACGGATTTTCGCCCGTAATGATTATGCCTATCTTTCCCCTCAGGAGGAGCGTTGCTGATATACAATACGTTCCTGCAGGTAAATACACCACTGTATAAAGACCGCCCTTACTGCCCGAAACCCCCAAACCATCAATAGCCTGCTGTATGGCTTTTGTATCATCGTCTTTTCCATTTCCTTTTGCACCAAACCGCAGTTTCACATTTGCCCAACTTGGAAAAGGCCCGTTGAATTCTTCCATCGATTGCGAAAACAGGGGCACAGTTTGCAGCATTGAAAAAACAAGTAACGCAGCAAAATAACAGTGTTGTAAGATTTTCATAGCGTTGATTTAAATGTTACAAATACCACACGGTGTGTTCTCTTCTAAGGATACAGTCCTTGCTTTTTGTTTTGCAAAGCTTCTTTATAAAGATCCAAATACATGCCGGCTACCTTATTTACCCGGTACAGCCGGGCATTGGTTAATCCGTGTTCAACGATTGAGGTACGGTAGTCATCATCTTCTATCAGCTTCTCAATACCCTGCCTGATGGAAATAACATCATAGGGATCAACCAAACAGGCCGCTTTTCCCGCAATTTCTTTCATCGGCGACATATTACTTGTAATAACCGGTCGGCCGGCTGCATTGGCCTCAATAATCAACATGCCAAAACCCTCGTACAGCGAGGGGAAAAGCACCATGTCGGCAGCTTTGTATTTTTCCACCAGTTCTTCCAGGCTTAGTTCAAAAGAAATGGTGGCTGCTATTTTGTTGCTTTCAATAAACAGTTGCTGCTGTTCTGAAATTTTGCCTACTATCTGCAAATGACAGTTTAATCCAGCCACAGCCTGTAAAATCCTGTCAAGATTTTTATTGGCAGTAGAGCCTATAAACAGCAATTCCGGTTTTTCCCGGTTAAACACTTTGGGTACATATACAAACTTGTCGCTCACAAAATTGCTGACCACTTTAATTTTTTTTTCATCATACCCAATCTTGTTTAAGAGATCGGTTTTTGTTTTCTCGGAAATGACTGTCACCAGGTCTGCTCTTCGCATAGGAAGACTGTACCAAAGCGTTTTAAACAGCCAGTACCGCGGATCGTATTTCCCGTATTTTTCAAGCAGTACGCAATCATGAATGGTTAAAACATTACAATTTTTACGGCTGCACCCCAGTATGGCATAATGGATATCGCCTGTAATATGGTTAATAGCCTGCTGTCTTTTTCTTACATAGAAAATATTTCTGAAAAAATTGACCGGGCCAAAGAAATAAGGCATTTCCTCTATGTTGCAACTGCTGCCGGCAGGCAGTTGCGCCTTTATGGTTGCGCAAACAGCACTAAACAACTGTTCAATACTAAAATAACCGGGATATTTCTTTCTTACAAAAAACCTGATATTCATACCTTTTCCGCTGCGCGTTATTCCGGATTGTTATAATCAAAGCCTTTATTTACTACCTGTACTGCACACAATTGACCATCCTTTTTAATATAAAAAGTTGCATGATTGACATGGGAAGCATCGGTTCTGCCCAGCAATAAATAACCGTTTTCAGCAAGATTTTCGGTAAGGTTATGTACGCCCTGCCTTATGCGATCTGCTGAGAAATAAGCAGGCATCAATACATTTAAGCACCTTAAAAAAGTAAACGGGTAGATGATCCTGGTTTCAAAAACATCAAATTCAATCAATTCAATTTTCTTTTCCGCAATTTTTCTGTACACGGCCGGTGCAAGCAGTATAATTTCCTTATCGCTTTCTTTTTTAAGTACGGTCCTTTTATTATATAAATGAAACAGCCAGCGCGAAAGAAAAAATACTTTTCCGATACGAGGCGACAGGTGAATAAAGAAAAAATTGACGCTTATAAGGTTGCCATCCGCATCATAAAATTTTTTAATGGCCTTGCCCCGGTAGTAAATCCTGGCATATTTGTCTGACAGGCAAAAATGGATGGGCATTTGCCTGCCGGCAATTTTATCGTATAACTCAAGTGATGTAATGCCATTTGAAACGCCAATATCGTGAAAGCTGGCATTCCCGGTTTGCTGCAGCAGGTCAATGGTTATTTTATCAAGATCTGTAAAGCGGTTGCTCCGGGTCGTTTTGGTAAGTCCATTGCTTACTATGATATGAGAAAATACCAGGTTATAAAAATCTTCGTCGCTTATACTGTTCAACGCTGAAAAATCGTATACAAAGCATTTTTTTATTACCGGCACTTTATGAAGCGCCAGCAGTAACTTTTTACTGCTTACAATAAATTTAATCATGATGGTAAGGAGAAATAATTTATGTCCGCTGCGCGGGATGGGCTGTTAAAAAATCAGGAGGCTTCACCCGCCATTCGATTTGGTGTAGCCTTACGATAGGTTTTTGTTGCCGAGCCAAACCACTGTGGTATAACTTTATACAAAAGCCACACAAAAAAGGCCGCTTTGATGAGTGAATTGAATATTTGCAGGCTATCTGTTTCAGCGGAACTGATTATCTGGAAAAAAAATACTGGTAGCCAGCAAATCAGCAGCGGTATATTTCTGGCAACCTTAAATATTCTTGCATAGATCCACCGGATAAATAAACCCAGGAAAAACATATAAATGATACCGCCGGATACACCAAAACTTCCGTAGGCCTCACCCAGCGGCCCTACATTGGTAGACCAACCCTGTATTACCCGCCCTGCATAATAAGCCATATTGAATTTGCCTCCTGCTTCAGGCTTATCCGGCCACAGAAACCTGGGCACAAAAGCCGAGGCAAAAACCGTTGCCAAACGGTCACCCCCATCAAACGGTTTAATGGCGGGTATCCTTTTCATTACCAAAGACACATTGTAGCCCTGGTTGGCGCGAACATACAAAGGGAAAAACGCATTTTTTTCAATTAAGGCATCTCCCTTTTGAATATTATCGGCCATGATATTGGCAAATAACAAGGCCTTATTGCCACCATAGCCTGACTGCCAGATATATTTTCTGTATCCACCTTTTACGTTCTGTAATAAAATTAAAAAGGCTACCCCCGCAATAAATATCGCCAGTTTTTTGAAGAAAGATGTTTTACTGCCCAGGTAGAAATAAGAAAACACAGTAATACCCATGTACACTACAATGGTGAACATGCCTATTGAAAGAGAGTTGGCAAATATTGAAATTGAAAAAAGCCACAACAGAATTTTTTTGTATTTGAAGTCGGGCGAAAAATAGATATATAACAGCCCCGCAAAACTTGAAAAGTAAAAAAGAGCGGAAAAGAATTGCAAACCCGCAGGCAAATAGGGCGATGTTAGTGAAAAGACAAAGCCTGTACAAAGCATGATTATACCATACCGGTAGTCTTTTGACATTACGGCTTTGATATGTTGAACTGATTGCTGGAGCCGGTTACTAGTGTCATCTCCTCCGGCCAGAGGTAACATAATGGCAAATGAAAATAATGAAACGGCTGGCAGTGTATAATCAAAATAAACCTCTTGGGGTACGCGCATATACCCCACCCAAATTTTTGAAAGCGTATTGCCGTAACTATAATACCTATAACCTACCATTGGCATTACCAGGCAGGTAAGTATGTATATAAAAGCTATTGACTCTTTTAACAAAATCCCTTTGCCCAGTTTATGAATCATGGATAGTATTACCACCACTACAATAGCAGTTATAAGAACTCCATACCAGTCTGTTGTTAAAGATAGTATACTGATAATAAACAGTAATATGGAAGAACCATATCGCTTCAGAGAAATCATGGTAAAATCTTCTGTTTAAAAGCCCTGTAAACCTGTTCCATAATCAATCGTCGCCTGATTGCGTTACGCCATCAAAGGTAAGCCTGAATTATTTACGGGCAAGCCGCAATCAGCCTCAGGCATTTACCAAACAAACTCGTAGTGATATTACAATCGGCAGTTTTACAATTAAACATTGCCTATAGTGGGGAAATTGCATTTCATCTGCCCATAAATGAAGTTGAGAAAATATTTTTGGCCACCCGTCTGCCGGCGAACAGCCCTTAGACGACTTTGCTGTTTCAATTTTTTTTATTGTTCTGCGGAGAAACATTTAACAAATAGTCGAGACTCTTTACCGGATTGAGTTGTAAATGTTCTCAAAAAGTAGGCGCACACTGATTTTTGAAAGAAGGAAAAAATATTTAAAATACTGAGTCTACGAGGCTTTTATTTAAAATTTAATTGACAAAGCCAATTTTTTTTATTTTTTCCCTAACCCAAAACTTGGCTAAAGAAGTTTGCTTTTCCGAAATCAGATAAATCGAATATGCAGTTACCAAACTAATCAAAACAGCCAATACATAATAAAAAGCCGAGGCCAAATTGATTTGACCACTTTTGGGAAAACCCAGGTAAGATAATAAGTTCATTAATGGAAAATGGGTAAGATACAATGTATATGAAAAATTTGACAATTTAGAACTGACCGCCTCTATCTTGATTCCTACTTTTGTTTTTGGTATTACCGTAATTAAATGATGAATTAACAGGGCTGCAACAAAGGCTAAGAATATACTTGCCATGTCACGGTTAATAAACCCCGGATTTGAAATTGTAAATGACCTTGAACTAGATGTTATTTGCAGCAAAACAACAGCAAAACTTAGCAAACCAATTAAAATTAAAATCTTGGTTTTTACAAAAGAAATATGCTTACGTGGCAATAAAAAAGCGAAAGTTCCCATCAATAAAACAAGCAAGTACATAGTTTTGAGTCTCATAAAAACATATAGACAAATTGTAAAAGCAAAAAAAGGAAACAAGGAACTTCTTTTATCATTTCTACATATCACCATTAAACAACCAATTAAAATATAAAACCACACTTCATAGGCAAGTGACCACAAAGGTGGATTATAATTACATTCAGTAATTATTCCCTGAAGAGAAAAAAAACTACCGATAATATCTCTGGCAGGTATTGTTGAATTAGTAATTAAGCTAATAATAATTACCAGCAAAGATGAGGCGAGCAAAGGCAAAAATATTCTTATAAACCTATCAATTAAATACGATTTAATGTCCACCTCATTGTTTAATATTCTTTGAATGGCTTTTCCTCCAACAAGAAAGCCACTGAGTACAAAGAAAACTAAAACAGGTTCGTCTCCCAATCGAGTCAGGAAAAACAAAAATTGTGTATAGATATTTTTTTGAGATCCTGGAAGCAGCCCGTACTCAACAAAAAACATTCCTCTATAATGCGCTAATACCACTAATAATGCAGAAGTAAATCTTAATAAGTCTATCCAATAAAAATGTTTTTTAGTCTCCAATGTCTGATTTGTTTTTTAAATTATTGAATCCCATTAACCATTCTAATTGCGCCACCATTTCCTCCTCCTGTATGTTCAGGATGCACTGAACAAAGCATCTGCAATGGCCGGGTACACTTCTTCGTAATACCATGGCGAAGATCGATATTGCAAACCTGTTTTATCAATGGCCGCCTTCCAGTCAAAGCCTTCCATTTGCTGAAAATCAACGGGTAATACCTTTGGCCAGGTATTGTCTGTATAATAGTCACTGCAGCCGGTTATTTCCTTTGCCACCCATACATCAAGTTCGCAGGCAAGATATTCAAACAATTTATTGGGTGCATTAATAACATAATTGGGAATATGTCCCTTGTATAGTATCACTCCCGTATCAAATTGCGCAAGTGTAACAGGTAATGAATAGTAGTCGACAGCAGTGTGTAATTTAATATACCTTTTATCGCATTGCTGAATCCATCTTTTATCTTCCTCGTTTATATGGGAGCTGAAAATATCAAACGTAAACCGTCCATGCTGCTGAAGTACCCAGTTTATAAAATTTTCAAAATACATGGTTTCGCGGCTTACCGCCCCCACATAAACAATGCGCCCCTGCCCTGTTTTAACTGCTTTGTTTTGCAACCAGGCTTTACCAGGGTAGTTGGGCATGATATGGCCTGTTGCACCGTCTGCCAGCTTTTCGTCTGACTGAAAACGTTGCAGCCGCTCTTTGTTGGTATGAGAAATCCACGTCATATGCGGGTACAGCCATTGTTCTTTTTTATGAAAATACCTGGCCAGTTTCATACCCCCGGCATACTCTTCCGGTGATGTATATTCGTGATAATGGGCCAGTATCGACGCTTTTTTGCTGATATACCGTCTGTACAAATACGCAGGAAAAGATGAGAGCGTTTCAAAATACAGGATCTTAAAAGGTTTTAACACCATCAGTTGAATACAGCAAAGCGTATAAAATTGCAGGTAATATAAATACCGTTTTAACGATGACAAACCCTTTCCTGAAAAACCGATACGCCTGATTGATATCCTGCTGTCATTGACCTGAAAAAGCGCCTGCGGTTGTTGCGTACTGGTAGTAAACACAATAACCCGTCCCTGGTTAGCAGTGGAAAGAAATTTTAATAAATTCATTACAGGGGGATACAATTCCAGGGGCTGGAAATGAATTATAACTACTGGCTTATCCATGCAAGTCCTGAATGGTTTTTAGTACCAACCCCGCGCGATCTTTATAACTGTACCCTGAAGAAACCGACCGGATTCTTGCGGCGCTGCGAATTTCATCTGCAGCTGCCACCGGGTAATTCAGTAAGTCATTTATCTGCCTGGCGCAATGCTGCACATCTTTAAAAAGAAACGCTTCTTTCCCATCCTCAAAAAAAAGGCGGTGTTCGGTAGTATCCGGCGCCACCATAATACCGCCGATACCGGGTACTTCAAAACTTCGCATATTATGAGAATCTTCGTTGTGTATGCGCATCAGGTTTAGCTGAACCCTGTACCTGCGCAACACTTTCCATAAATTATCACCGTATACCGGGTCAAAGATTTGGATACCACTATGATGCACAAATTGTTTCCAGTCGTTACCATATACATCCATTTTCACGCCTTCTTCTGCCAATGCCTGGATAAACGCCGCTCTTTGTTTATCGGGGTTGCCCAAAAAACAGGCTTTTATTATCTCATTTTGTCCGGCACATGCCGCATACAAAGCATCACTGATTTCAAATCCAAAGGGCAAAAAAGCTGTACGGGCTTTATATTGTTGCTGCAAGATTTTCTCAATTGCCAGGTTATATGTAAAATGCAGATCATAGATACCGATAGAATCGGTGATAAACTGGTTGCCGCTCCCTTTGCCCGTAAAAATAAAAGGGTTATCGGGGTTATAATTGACCAGTTTAGCCCCGCTCTTTTTTGCTTTTTCCAGTGAAGCCGGCATTAACTCCATGCCTTTAAATATCCATATTGTATCAGGCTTCAGTTCTTTTACCTTATCAATAAACTGGTTGTTGAGCCCGCGGGTAATGCCCGATAAGCCTGTTTTAAAAAGAAGTTTATTGAAAAGGCTCTTCTGGTAATAATCCAGGAAAATGGCCTGCGCAGCAAAATGATCCACCGCAACGCCTGCCTCCCTGAGGTGACGGACATAAAAATTTTCGATAGCATACACTTTATCGGAGCCAACTATCATTATACGGGGCAATTTTGTCATGCCATTACAATATTTCCGGAAGGAATATTACATCGCACCAGGCAATGCTTCCTTTACCATAAATGGGATTATAAATATCCTGCAACCGGTACCCGTATTTACCCAGTAGCTGTGCTATGTCATAAAACAGGGGCTGGTCAACATACTGGGCCCTGAAATAAGTTTCGCTGTATATCAGTTTTATTTTCCTTTTGCTCAGCATACCGGCCGCGCCTTTTAAGGCAGCCAGTTCGCCCCCCTGTATGTCCAGCTTAAGGATGTCAATCTCAGTTATACCATGTTCAAGGCAAAAGGTATCGATGGTAGTAAGTGCTACGTCAATGGCTCCCCGCTGCTCTACTTCCCTGTCTGAACTCAATCCCATTTTTTGGGATGGCAGCAGAGAATTGGTGTCAACATTTTTATTTACATAAAAAACGGATTTGCCGGTACAATCAGATAAGGCCAGCTGGTAAGGTTTCAGCCTGCTGATGTTTTTCGTTTTTTCAATCATTCCGTTATACGTAGAAGGAAATGGCTCAAATGCATAAATGGTCGCCCGCGGGTAAAGCTGGTGGTAATGCAACACCGTATCGCCAAAATTAGCCCCGGCATCAAAAATAGTAACCGCATCGCCTCCAAGCAGTTCAACCTGTTTCTGAAATGCGTCTTCTTTGAAACTGCTTTTTTGCACAGATTGTATATAGCCCGTGCCATGTACTTCAAATCCAAATTTCCGGAGTATCTTATTGATTGAATTTTTATTCATTAATACTGGTTATATTTTTTATAAGTAAGGCATTGGCCGGATCAAAAGGGCCTTCGTAACAGGTGTTCATCATACTGGCGGGACGGATGGATGCATGTATATGGCTGGGGTGCATAATCAATGCCGCTTCAGATAAAAAACCCGCCCAATAACTATAGGTGCTGGTAGCAGAAGTAACAATTACCCTGCTTTTGCTCATCAGTATCATATCAACAATATCGGTATTATTCTCTGCCATGCTTACAGCGGGTAAATTAAACAGTTCAGCAAAATCGCTGCGGTAACCATCGGTAAAAACGGTTACGGGCAATATTTTACCGGCTATCTGTCTGGTCTTTTGTATAATATCTATGAAATAAGATTCGGGTGTCCTTATTGTTCCCATAGTAGAAATGTCAAGCCCCGGCCCGGGCTTTCTGAAATCGCCCATGCGAATGTGCACACCTATACAAGGCGCCGCCTTGTGCTGCAACTGCTTAAGAATACGTGGAGAGAGCATTTCATAAAAAGCATTCACCACCATATCCCGGTGGTCCTTCAGTTCAGCAAAATGATCTTCCCAATGCGGCAGCGTAGTATAAACGTAGATGCATTGGTGGTTCGACGGCACAGCAGCTTCTTCAATCAGCGGGTCCTGCACAATTGTATACCCACGGTGTAATTTAAGCTTTACGGTATCCATCCAGGCGGCCACCAAATTTTTCTGGAACCTGAAATAGCCTTTATAGCTGCGTTTTGATTTTTCCCCGCGCAGGTAGGGGCCCAGTTTCAACTGGTGATAATGCGTAATTATTAATGGAAGACCGGTCAGTTTTTGCAATACAACCGCCTTCATTAAAGGGAATAGCTGGTTCCCCAGTCCGGCACGTGGCATTTTACAAACTATCAGGCTCATGGGTTTGTTATACGCCTTTTATTTGGTTAACCAATTTATCTATTACCCTAATATGAGCTGATTCCTGGAACCGCTCCCCGGCCCTGTGTGAAAAGATCCCGAACGCTTCAGACCGGGTACGATCATTTACAAGCAGTTTAATACATGAAGCCAGCCGCTCTATATTTCCAAACGGGTATACATAACCGTTTTTCCCTTCCTGCACATCATCGTTTTCTCCATAACTGCCGCACCGGTCGCTGATAATAACGGGGCAGCCCATATATATTGCCTCGCTCACAGCTATCGAGTGGGGTTCAGCCGAAGCCGGGTGCACATAGATATCTGTGGCTGCATAAAAAGCAGGCAGCCGGCCGGCCGGCACAAAGCCCGGAAAATATACTTTGCTGCGGGTTAAAGACAGCGCTTCATTTTGCCAGGCGGATTGCATGTCGCCCGAACCCAGCACAAAAAGATGAAGGTAAATTGCCTCCGCTTCCAACAGTTTCATGGCCCGTATAATATGGTCCTGGTTTTTCCAGGGCACCAGTTTTCCGACAACGGTTAATACAATTTCATTTTCGGTTATGCCATACTGTTGCCGTACCGCAGCCCGCAGGGTATCTTTTTCTTTATAGGCCGGTTGATACTGGCTGATATCGATGGGAAAATGCATGCGGAGTATTTTAGCCGGTGGCACACCATAGTGCCTGTAATAGGCTTCATTGGCATCGCCCACCGATAAAAAATAGTTAACCCCTGAAAAATATCTTTTTACAAATAAAAATTTCAATAGCTCTTTTACATAGCTCCGCCGTTGTCTTCTTTCACTGTCTGAGATATAGGCAACCGGTACTTTATTTTTTGTTGCCCACCGGTAAGCATGGCGCTGCAGTTTTTGAAAATAACCATACACAATCACCAGTTCAGGATTAAAAAGCTGCAAAGCATTGTCAAGATTTGGTGCATCAATGTTTTTAGAGGGCTGCAATACATGCTCTCCATTCAGGAATTCATGATCAAACTTATCCAGTTGCAGGTTGTCCCAGGCTACTTCCTGTTTAAAATTGGGATCAATGTATTTTTTGTAGCCCATTGCAGAGGCAAAAAAAACACGCAGCGTTACCTGGCTGTTTTGGGCAAAGCTTACATACTGCGGGCAAAAATGTTGTATGGGATGCGAAACAACGATGGCAATTTTAATATGCTTGCTCATGTATCTGATGTGTATCCGGCCCTTGCCGCCGATGGTTGTTTTTAGCAGGCTGGTTAAAAATGCTTGTAAAAAGTAAAATCCGGTTCAAAAGAACTTTTCTTGCGTAGAAATAAAATACCATAAGGACTTTTTGTCTGGAAAGTCCAGTGAAATTTTGAAAAAAACAGGCGGGGCGATTTGCGGATGCGCCACAGGAAAAATTTCATTGTTTTCGCAAAGTTCTTGTCGTGAATTTTATACTGCGTCAGCACCTCGTAGTCGCGGTGGGTAAGAATGAAATTCAGCACTTTTTGTTTCGAAAGACCATTCATATCATGAAACGCAAGGATACCACCGTCGTTAAGAATTTTATCAATGAAAAAAAAATCAATAAAAGTATAATCAAAAGTGTGCCAGCCGTCAATAAAAGCCATGTCTACTTTAATCTTATTATCAAGAAAATAATGAAAGACTTCGTGCGTTTTCCCTTCAATCAGCTTAAAGTTATTACTGAGGCCTGAATCTTTGATAATTTGAACACCCGCGCCGCCATAATCTGTAAACTGGTTGGGATCTATAGCGTAATGCATACTACCCGGGTTTATTTTTGAAGCCGCGTCAGCAAAACATATGGCTGAAGCCCCCATGGCCAATCCTATTTCCAGTGTATTCATTGGTTTAAGATCATTAATAGCTTTCACCAGCATATGTGCCTCCAGTTCATTAATACCGCTGTGAAATTCTATCAGTTCGCCTTTGTTATTCGGAATCTTATTTCTTTCAAAAGCTTCTGTTAGTTTAGCAGGTAACATAATCAGCAAATGTTTTATAGTGTCTTAAAAAAAAGAAAATAACCATTTGGTTACTGTCTTTGCTTGTTTGATAATGTGTATTTGAAATACCAGTTTAAAAAGTACGCGGTTTGCAATACGGTTTACCATTAAAACATGTACTATAAAAGAGAAAGAACCTGTTTTACCCTTTCATTCCATGTCCATCGGTTTATATTTCGTTGTGCTGACAGCCTGGCATTGGTAAAAAAAAAATCCCGGTTTGTCCATACGTTTTCAAGGCTTTTATACAGATCCTTCCGGCTGTTATTGGGATTAATCTTTACCACCATGTCTTTATCCAGCCATTTATCAAAAATGGCATTCCCGGGCTCTTCTCCCAGCAATATGGTTCCCGCAGCGCCGGCTTCAAACCACCTGCAGGTAACAGGGTGCAAATGACCAGCGCGCGATGGGCTGGTTAATTCTACCGGCCAGGATAAAGTAAAGACACTGTGGCACAAGTGCCAGGCATATTGTTTGTATAATTCTGTTGCGTCCGCTACAGGATGCCTGGCATCGTGCGTGGTGTAATCGTAATACAGGCCATTGGCATTGCAAAAGTCTATTAATACTTCATGCATCACCGGGTGTCTTCTGCCATAAGATGAAAAATGAATGAGCCTTTCATGCAAAGGCACCGGCTGAAAAAGATCTGCATCGGCCGCCTGTTCTACGCAATGCCATTTTCTGCCCGTCAGCTTTTTCAAATCATCTACTGCGTCATTAAATGATGTAATCAGGTAATCCCAGGTAGTATCATTCCTGAATAACCTTTTAATAAGATCATATTGTACAGGTAAGGTATCATATATATACAAGAGCCTGGTTTTGCATGTCGTATTCCAGGTTTTAAAAAGATCCAGTTTATAATTCTCCGGCGCCATCAGTACAGACCATGCCACATCAGCATTCAGTTTAAGCTCCTGTTTAGGAAAATATTTCCGGTATTTACCACGCTTTAGACCATGCTGAAAATGATGTATGTATTTGGGTACAAATGCATACGATGGCAACTCAAATAAAGCGGCGCCCGTTTCCTGTACGATGGCTTTTTCAAAAGAACGTAGCATACCATATTCCCAGCCATTCAACAACGTATCTCTTATTACAACATGGTTCATAACAATGGTCTGCGTTTTACTGCCTGCTGAATATTTCTACGCTGGTTTTATAAACAGCTTCCTCTTTCAGTAATCCTTTTGAAAAAAGGCAGGCTTCGCGCAAAAGCTTTCTGCAATTATCAATGTTGCATTCTCCGGCATGAAATTCAAATACCGCGTGATTAACTTTTTTTAGCAGGCCGGGATAGGCTGCCAGGAAGATTTCCTCGCTACACTCTATATCACATTTTAGAAGATCAATGTTTTTTGTTGTATCAGTCAGCAACCCTTCAATATCCAGGTAACTGACTTCGGTAATTTTATTTCCGGTACTTGCTGAATGGGTAGCATGACCATAATGCTGGTCCGAGTGAATTACTTTATCGCTGCCTGTTTTATAACCAGCCAGGTCCAGGAACGGTTTTACCTTATTTTTTAACGATGGCTGATCCAACCTGTTGCGGAGAGAAATATAATTGGAAGGCGATGCTTCCAGCGAAACAATTTCATAATTATCAAAGCCAGCCTGTATCAGTTCATCTGCCATCCGCAGGGTAAAATAACCAACATTGGCACCCAGATCAAGAATCAAAGGCTGCTTCGAAAAAGCAGGCAAAAAAAGCTGAATGGCCTTGTCGTATTCTTTGTTTGTAAATATCTCATTAAAAACAAACCAATCGCTGTCGTTTTCTATTTTGATTAAAAGACCCGACTGCAATTTCCATTTAGCCTTTAAAAACATCCAGGTTTTACTCCGCAGATAGCCCTTTAATTTGCCGCTTAACATTGTAATAAATTTGGTGCGGCAAATTATGCCATTGCATACACTTCACCAATGATTTCCTGCATCCTGCCAGTCTTATTGAGATAAGTACGGGCCCCTGCAAATCCATTCTTGTTCCTGCAGACTGGCGCTGTTGTTATACCCTTGAAGCGGAAGCATAGATTCTTTCGATTATCTCCACGGTTTTTAACCCTTCCATTGCGCTCATGTATATTGGCTCGCCATACCGCAGGTATTTCACCAGGTTTTCGTATACCTTATCATGATTGCTCATAGACCCCTGGTAAGTGCCATATTGGTTAGAGCCGTTGCCTGCGGGCAGATTTTGTATGGTATAATCTTCTATATCCTGGTAGTCAATCCGGTTCAGGTATTCCCCCCCAATCTTTACAGTTCCTTTTTCGCCAAACAGTGTAAGCGAGCCTTCCATGTTTTTACGGTGGCTGTTTACGGTATAATTGAGTGCGCCAATAACACCGTTTTCAAATTCCAGCATCGCAATACCGGTATCTTCAAATTCAATCATCCCTTTGTGCCCATAGTTGGCCAGGAGGGCCTGTACATTTTTTACATCGCCCAACATCCAAAACAGCAGATCTATAAAGTGGCTGAATTGTGTAAACAGCGTACCACCGTCAAGTGCCATACTGCCTTTCCAGGAATTTTGATAATAAGCGGGATCGCGGTTCCAAAAACAATTCAGCTGCAGGCTGTATACCTGGCCCAGCCTGCCTTCATCGAGCAGTTGTTTAACTGCCTGCACAGGCGGATTAAAACGATTTTGTTTTACTACGAAAAGGCTTTTGCCCGCATTTTCCGAAGCACGAATCATATTACGGCAGTCTGTAACAGTGATAGCCATAGGCTTTTCACAAAGTACATGTATGCCGGCCTGCAGCGTTTTTATGCTGTGTGCTGCATGCAAACCATTTGGCGTGCATATGGCCACTACATCCAAATCTCTTTCTTTTTGCAACAAATCATCTATATCATAATAGGCCGCCGCTTTATAGGCTAGGGCCAGTACATCTGCTTTTTCTTTTACGATATCGCAAACCGCTATTAATTGTCCGTTCCTGGCTATGTGTTCCGCATGTCTTTGCGCGATGCGCCCGCAACCAATCAAAGCAAATCTCATGTTTTACCTTTTTTTCTTTTTGATAGAAACATTTCCGGCAGTTTTGGTGTGGGTAAGTAAGCGCATGTCCTGGTTGTGCAGGCGGGTGCCTGTCGTCAGCGCTGCGTGTAGTTCCGCTTAGAGCCGTTTCTTCCAGCTTTCAATAATTTCTGTAAAGGTGGTCTCCAGGTCTTTGGTAATATCCCAATGCGGGTAATGGGCTTTCATTTTACGCAGATCGCTGTAATAACAAATATGATCGCCTATACGGTTATCATCTATATAGGTAAATACCTGTGGAATGCCTGTTATTTTTTCGGCAAGCTGAAATGCTTCAATAATTGAAATAGAATTTTCTTTTCCCCCGCCAAGATTATATACTTCGGCTACACGGGGGGCATTAATAAAAGCTTCAATAAACCGCGCCACATCCAGCGAATGGATATTGTCTCTTACCTGTTTGCCTTTATAACCATAGATTTTATATTCTTTCTTCTCCAGGTTGCATTTAATAAGATAACTTAAAAATCCATGCAGCTCCACACCCGAGTGATTGGGCCCCGTCAGGCATCCACCCCGTAAACAACAGCTGGGGATATTGAAATACCGGCCGTATTCCTGCACCATTATATCTGCAGCCACTTTTGATGCGCCAAACAGGGAATGTTTCGACTGATCGATGGTAAAATTTTCAGCTATGCCTTCTTTATAAAACGGATCAGCATAGTCCCAGCGGGTTGCTTTTTCCTCCAGCGCTATGTTATTCGGTGCATCGCCATATACCTTATTGGTAGACATGTGTACAAAAACCACTTCAGGACAATACCGCCTTACGGCTTCCAGCAGGTTATGCGTACCCATTGCATTGGTATCAAAGTCTTCGAATGGAATGGCCGCCGCGCGGTCGTGACTGGGTTGTGCCGCTGTGTGTACAATAGCACCCGGTTTTTCCTTTTCTATCAACGATAAAACACCCTGCCGGTCGCGTATGTCCAGTTCTGTATGTTTATATCCTTTTAAAGAAGATTGCAGGCGCTGCTGGTTCCACCTGGTATCGCCCTGTGGCCCAAAGAAAACGGCCCGCTGATTATTATCCACGCCAGTAATAGCATGGCCTTTTTGCGAAAGATAAACGCAGACTTCTGAACCAATTAAACCCGATGAACCCGTTACCAGTATTTTCATTGAATAACAATTAATATTTCTTTTTTCTAAATAGCATTGCGTTAATGAGATCAGGAAAGCCCAATGAAAGCTTACGGAATAAACCCAATGCCAGTCCTGGTTGTCTTTTTATCAGTGCAATTCTTAGTAATTCCCTGGCAGATATCCTTCGGTAATAGCCGAGTATATTATCTCTTTGCTGCGCATTGAGGGGACATTCTTTTTTATTTAATTCTTCGGTAAACATAGGCAGTTGCAGTTCAAGGTAACCGGTTGACTTATTGCCTGCAACAATTTCCTGCCCTTCATGCTGCCGCCAAAAAACAAGCGAGGAGGCAATTTTCACCATTGGCCATCTTGCCGCCAGCCTTAAATTAATTTCGGTATCTCCTACATAACGTTTACCGCTAAAACCACCAATTTCCCTAAACCGGTCTGTTCTAAAAATTAAAGCCGTTGGGCCGGTATCAAATATGCCGGACGTGTAGAAATGATACTGGTAAGCCTCCCGCGGCTGCAAAAGAAATGGAAAAGGTTGCGTTTCCTGGCTAAATGCACTCATGATGCCTACCGCCGCTTCCGGAAACTTTTCCATGCTTCTCACAAATATTGACAGCGACTCCGGATAAATGATATCGTCTGAGTCTACATATTTAATGTATTTCCCGTTTGCATACCCGGCGGCTTTATTCCTGTTGTTGTAATCGCCGAGGTTTTTTTCGTTGATGTAGATTTTTATACGTTCATCTTTAACTGCATACGATTTTGCAATTGATACTGTGCCATCTGCAGACCCGTCATCAACAATTATTAATTCAAAATTGGTATAGGTGGACGCCAGTACGCTTGTTATGGCTTCTCCGATAAATTTTTCACGGTTATAGGCCGTCATCAGTATAGTTACCAGCGGCTGCGTCGTATTCATTCAGACAAAATACTTTTTGAGGTTATTAAGCGGCTTCTCTATTAAAAACCAGGAAATACTGGCTACCACGACCAGTACAACAAAATGTACAAGGGCAAATATGCCTTTATAGCCTGTTATGGATTTAAGTATTAAAAAGAATGAACCGGCCGAAACAGCCAGGCCAAACAAAAAACAGATAAATATTCCTGGTATACAAAGTCACCGCCCGGCAGGAATATTTATCTGTTTTCATAGTCCAGTTTGCTGACTTATACTGGATGTACAATATTAAGTGCCAATTATTAATTTTTTAATGCATGCAAATAAGCCGACATATTGTCTCCAATAATGTTCCAGTCGTATTTGTTTTCTACAAAAGAAAAAGCCGCTGCTGCAATATGCTGCGCCAGTAAACGATCATTCAGTAATTCAACAACGCTGTTTGCAAATCCAGCCGCTTCATCGGCAATCAAAATGTTTTCGCGGTTGGTATAATCAATTCCTTCTGCTCCAATGGAGGTAGCCACAATAGGCGCTTTATACGCCATGGCTTCCAGCAATTTCAGGCGGGTGCCGCTGCCCGATAATAAGGGAACAATGGCCACTGCCGCTTTCTGGTAATATATGTCTACACTATCCACCATTCCATAATTTACAATAGCAGGATGTTTCAGGAGTGCTGAAAGTTCCTCACCGGCATCGCCCCTTCCTACCACCAGCAGCCTGGCGCCCGGCAGGGCATCAACTATTAACTGAAAAACATTTTGTAAAAACCAGGTCAGTCCCTCGCGGTTGGGCAAATAATCCATAGAGCCGCAAAAAAGAATATCTTTTGAAGAATGGTATACTTCGTTATTTTCAATAGCAGCCAAACGGGGTATTACTACGCCATTGGGTACAACAGCTCCATCTATTTTCTCCCCGTTCATCCTGCGTATTTCTGCTAAGTCATTCCCGCTACAGGTAAATACTTTGTCGGCAAAAACAAATAACTTTTTTTCCGCTTCTTTTACCAGTTCAAAATCCCTGGCACTGATTTCACCTTTTGCAAGCGATGTGGCTGCAAGAATGGTATTTACATTATAAGCATCATAAATAACCGGCACCCGGGGCTGATAATTTTTTACCAGTTTAGCCAGGTTAAGTATTTCCATGTCTTCCAGTATCACAACATCTGTTTTGTTTTTTTGCAGGAAATCTTTCATCAGCGGATAGAGTGCCAGAAAATTGGAACCAGCGGGTCCCAGAAAGGATCGGTTCCAGTAGCGGTACCTGAAGGCATTGGCATATTTAACCGGAAGCATGGAAAAAATGTCCTTTGCCGGGCGGCTGTCTTTTGTGCTTATTATCCTGCATTGTTGCAGGTCGGGAAAATCGGCAACGGCCTTCATAAACGATTCCCTGTCCTGGTGCATAATAGCGGTAACATTAAAATGCCTGCATAACTGGTATAACAGGTTAAAGCAACGCAGCATACCGCCATTCATGGGCGGATATACATTCCTGAATGGAATGACCATTAAAACACTTTTCATTTACCGTTAGTCATTTAACCAGTTCTTCACCTGCGTACTATCAGGCCGGTTGCTTTTTATCAATGTTTTTTAATTCCTCTTCCAGTAATTTATCCAGCAAGTCTTTATAGCTAAGGGAATAATCCCAGCCCAGTTGCTCTTTTGCTTTGGAAGCATCTCCAAAAATATCTTCAATGTCTGCGGGCCTGTATAAATCGGCAGAGATGGTATACTTTGCGTTGTCAATGTGCAGTTGGCTGAAAACATATTCTACCATGTCCTTTAGTTTAACTGAAGAACCGGAGCAAAGTATGTAATCGCCCGCTGTTGCGGCCTGCATCATGAGGTACATACCATGAACATAGGCCGGTGCATAGCCAAAATCGCGCCTGATGTCGATATTGCCAAGCTTTAGTTCCTGTGCTTCGCCCCTGCTTATCTTTATACTTTCGCGGATAATCTTTTTTACAAAAAAGCTGCTGCTGCGCAGGTAAGATTCATGGTTGAATAATATACCGCAGCATACAAACATGTTATAACTTTCACGGTAGTGTATGCAGCTCCAGTGCGCAGCCGCTTTTGAAATAGCGTACGGACTAACGGGATGGAGTATACTATCTTCTGTAATAGGCAGCTTGTTTACCTTGCCATACATTTCACTGCTGCTGGCCTGGTAAAATTTGATACTCATATCTGCCAGTTTAATGGCTTCCAGCAGGTTGTAAACAGACATGGTATTGAAACGAAATGTTCCGATAGGCTGTTTGAAAGACATGGAGACAGAACTTTGGGCAGCCAGGTTATAGATCTCTGCGGGTTTGTACTGAAATAATAGTTTTATTACCTGTGAGATGTCAAGCAAATCGCATTCCTCTATGGTTACTTGTTCCCTGATACCCAGGTAGTCCAACCCCTTCAGATCCGTGCTGCCCTGGCTTCTTACCAATCCAATCACACTGTATCCCTTCTTAATCAGCAAACCGGCAAGATAGGAGCCATCCTGCCCGGAAATACCCGTTATAATTGCGTTTTTATTCATTTTTCTCTGAAGGGTTACGCTGTTTATTTGGTTTAACAGCCGTTTATATTTGTTAACCGAAGCTTATAAGTACAATGCTTACCTGAATTGCTTCACGAACCTATACAATCTGCCACCAAAAAGTCTTATTTTCTGCAGGTGGGGCATCATCTTCATTTTCATTATTGGCAGAAGAGGAAGGCTTGAAACAGGTTTTAATCCTTCCTTTACTTTATCATGTCCTATGCGAAGTACTTTACAGGAATGATCATTCCACCCCAGTGCTATATTCCATTGCATGGTTTTTTCATCAAAAAGTGCACTCCCCGGAAAAACCACAGAATGCCCCGACTCAGCGAGTTTGTCTGTATCACTTCCTGAAAAAATAGGATCTCCGGAAATCATTTTAATCCTAAAAGGCGGATGTTTATCGAAAACATAAACGCCGATATGGTATTTACGCTGCTGCCATGCGCATTTTATAAACGGGTTTTCCCATTCCGACCATGAATGAAAAAAGCAATAATAATACCCGTCCGTATGTAATATGGGTGCAGCGCCCCCGCTTATACGGCCATATTTCCAGGATAGTTTACTATAGGTAATATATTTTTCATGTATGGTGCCACCCGGAAAATCAAAACGGAAAATTTCATGTTTTGCCCCTGCCTGGTAAATGCAGTAATATTTATTTTCCTGTATAAAGAACTGCCAGTTTTTTTCAACTTTCCAGTCTTTTTGGGGCAGCACTTTTTCTTTTTTGCTTACGCCAAGTTCTTTGACAGCTTTGAAAATATCCAGGTTTTTCTTGTAATTTAATACCACCTGGTTTTCCAGTATGCCTTTCCGGTCTGTTACGCCAAATACTGTATAGCAAAAATATAAAAAGGCAGGGCTTGATTCCACATGGTATAGATAAATCTTACCATCGTGTGTAAATGTTCTTGGATCTTCCAGCATTACGCGGGCATTATCTTTCATAACCTGTGATAAGGTTATTATTGCCGGCTCGCCCAGTACGTTAAATGCTCTGTCTAATGTACAAAGCCCAAGAAATCCTTCAGAAGGATTGTTTTGAACACGGCAAACCAACAAATAATTGTTGTCCTCGTCGCGTGTAAGTGAAGGATTAAAAATGTATTTATAGTTAAAAACATCCCTGAGTGATACATCAATTAGCTGCATACAATAAATCTTCCCGGTAGTTAAACTGTTTGCCATTCAAAAGCGGCTACTTTAGGAAGAAGATTTTTTTTTGCCCATATTACGAAGGGAATTTCTTCTATGATAGCTGGATTGGCTTCGGGAAATAAACCCGGAGCTATGTCATCCCTTATAAAAAAAGCGTTGAAACCAAATTTCTCAAGCCCCACAAAACGATACCCCTTTTTCTTTGCCAATTGCACAAAAGCGGGCAGCGAACCGCCGCTGTACACGCCGAATCCATCAATAAATTTTGCCGTAAAATCGGGGGTATAGGGGACCACAACTGCTTTATCATTTCCCCAAATACATTGAATTTCCGCTACCACTACCCTCGGGTTTACGCAGGAAATGGCCTCCCAAATCCAATAGTCATTCCCGTCCAGGTCCAGTGACAATAAATCAATTTCTCCACTGAGCCCGTTGTCAGTTATAAGCTGATTAATGTTCTCTTTTGTAATCCATGCATTAATAAAACGGGGGGGAAATGTAAATGTATCCGGATGTCTGGAATAATATAATTTACCGGCTTTTTGCCTTTCTGCATCGCCATCGAATAAAAATGCATTCCATCCATGGTTTATAACCAGGTTTGCTGCATTGCATTCTATGCCATCTCCGGCACATATTTCAAGAACAGTTTTATTCGTAACACCGATCAAAGAAAAAATAAATAACAGAATTCCATCTTCAGTATTCTGTGAATACCTCCTGAAGCCAACTTCACCAAAGCTGTATTTACTGATATTTTCTTCAGATAAATTCTTATACTGGTTTTTTAAAATAAGCTGCGATTCCCTGCCCGTATGGGTATTCGATATTTTTTCTTCGAGCGACGCCAGCTGTACAGTGAGATCTGAGAGTAATTTTCTTCTCAGGTAAAAAAATAACTTTTTCATATCCAATTCTTATAATTAAAAGCTATTACCGGCATCCTTAAAGGCCTGCAAATAAGCATGGCCCCATTTTACGTCGGGTTCCATATAATTCCCTTCCGCCCATTCATTCCAGGATTTCAACAATACAATTTTTTCTTCTTTTGGCTTATTGCCGGTTTCTTTAAAAGCTTTCAAACACAATTCGCGGAACAATTCAGGTGTGCTGTTTTCAAACAACCATCCATCGGCACCACTTCTTGGTGTATTGTCCCAACCCGGATAAATCATGGGATATTCGTGTGGTGTCATTGCATGATCGGGATAACGATCCACATAATTTTTAAATGGAACAACTACCGGTAATTTCAGTTTCCTTCGTTTTACTGCCTGTATATCTATATTTAACAGGTCAAAAGCCTTATCTATCATGCTTGCACCATTGCCGAATTTGTGCAGCAGGGGTCCGGCTTCAGAAAAAGCCTGGTATCCATATGCTTTAAAATCCCAGTTCCCGGGCATGTGCATACCCACAAAATGAATTCCTTTCAACCCATTTTTTATCGCCAGCTCCTGCCAGGTGTTTGTAAACAACAGGGGAGAAGGCATATCCATCGGCCGGAATATAAAAACAAGTTTGTTCCCATTTACTTCAATATAACGTGGATCAGTAAATGCATTCAGCATAGCATAAAAATGCCGCTCAAAATCTGCTGGTCCCGGGTAGGTTTGCTCAATCAGTATTTTTTTATTAGATAAGCCGTGCCAGGTACCCGACCAGGTTTGATTGGCCCAGGCTATACAAAAAGGGAAATCAGGCTTTTTTGATTGCACCACTTCAGCAAAGGGACGCTCAATAACACGTTTGCCGGCAAACCAATAGTGCCAGTAACAGAAACCATATACACCGTACTGTCTTGCCAGTTCAGCCTGCGCCTCCCTTGCTTCTGCCACGCGCAAATCATAGAATCCCAAATCTGCCGGAAGCCTTGGCTGCCAGTGATTTTTATATAATGGTTTGGCTTTCGTAACATTGGTCCATTCGGTAAAACCTTTTCCCCACCATTGGTCGTTTTCAGCAATCGGATGAAATTGGGGAAGGTATAAAGCTATTGATCGTATATCCATGATCGCTATAATTCTGATGGCCGGATGCCAGCCAGGGCTTTTTTAGTTGCTTCCAGGTATCCCGTTTTCCATCTTAAACAGGGTTCAAGATGATTTCCTTCGGCCCATTCATTCCAGGCATTGATAAAAATAAAATTTTCTTCACCGGAATAAGGTACAAAGTTCAATGCTACCTGGTGCAGCCATTTTTCATACAAATCGGGCGAGGCGTTGTGAAATATCATAGCACCGCCTTTTTGTCTCCTTGAGTAATTGTCCCAGGAAGGTGTAACACATGGATAGCGTTTATATGCTGTTATATGGCTATCATAAAAATCTTCAGAAAATCGTTTATAGTCAATCACCAGGTGCGGATAGCTATATGGTCTTTTCTTTGTAATCTTTTTATATATCCTGCCGGCATACCGGTGATCGTAAAGTTTCATCAAAATTTTTTCTGCAGGATGCTGCGGAAGTAAATATTTGTAAATATTTCTCCAGTCAGGCTGAAACTGCATGGCTGCGTCAAAGCCAATCTCCGCCGGCCGTGTGCTCCAATCCGTTGCTTCTACGCGGATGAGGTATAAATCTGGAAACCCATGCTTTTGCGCAGCCTCCCGCCAGATAGATGCCGTTCTTTTGGGATCGGGCATAAATTCCGTCTTATATACTACCAACACCGGCTTTCCATCCACCCGCATATAGCGATCATCTTCAAAAAAGCGGAATAAAAAACGAATGTGTTCCACATCATCGTTGAATGAATAGTTCTGCTGCAGCAGCATTTCCTTGTCCGTGCCATCCCATCGCCTCGACCAGTTTTCATTTGCCCAGCAAAAAAAATAAGGAAAGTTTGTTTTTACTTTATCGCGGTAGTTATCAATCGGTGTTTGCAGGATTCTTTTTCCATTAAACCAGTAATGATAAAACATAAATCCTTCCAGCCCGTACCGTTTGGCTGTAGCGGCCTGGTATTCCATTGTTTCAGGCAGCCTCAAATCGTAATAACCGAAATCAGCCGGAAGCTGCGGTTGATAATGCCCGCTGAAAAGCGGTCTCGCTTTGGTAACATTCGTCCACTCTGTAAATCCCTTTCCCCACCATTCATCGTTCTCAGGAATGGGGTGAAACTGGGGCAGATAAATGGCTATGGGCCTTATTGCACTAGCATGGATCATCGTCGTTTATTTTTGCACCTGTCTATCCTGTAATCATTAATCATTCCAATAAATCAGGACTGTTTAGCCAATGCACTGTTGAACTGGCTCATTATCAGTGCGGGATTGAAATGTTTTGCCAGGTATTTTTCGTGGGCCGCCTTACCTTTTTTTATACAGCGTTCCCGATCTGTATAATATAACAGTAATTTTTCTGTGAGCAATTCAATATCAAGATATGGTATTACTTCGCCGGCATCAGCGCCTACAAATTCAGGTGCTCCGCCTGCTTTATCAAAACAGATACAGGGTTTATAATTACCGGCCGCTTCAAGAACAACCAGGGGATAAGGATCTTCCTTGGAAAGCAGGAGCAGCAAATCTATTGATTGATAAAACGGCGCAACATTTTTGTCGGGCGGTTCAAACCTAACCTTGTTGCCCAGGCCCATCTTATGCAGCTCATACACGATGCGTTCACAGTCAATACTGTTAGTATCAGCACCTTTCCAAACAAATTGCAGGTTTGGGGCCGGATTTTTTTTGAACAGCGAGCTTACTACTACAGTGAGGATATCCGCTCCTTTTCTCCAGTCAAGCGTACCAACCAGCCCCACCACAAATTTTGTGTTTTTCTTCCCGGTACCGGGTTCGTCGCCGGCAAAAGGGATATAATAGTTTAATATACTAATATTGTCTGGGGGAATTTGCAGGTTGCCGGTTAAATGCCCGGCTACCGCTGCTGAGGGGGCCAGGTAATGGCGGGTAACCGCTTTAACAGCCTCTATATCTTTTTTATTTGTGTACCAGTGAGTAGCCATTTCCAACTCGTGTACATAACTGAATACTTTTTTATTTTTTGAAAAATCAAAGCACGCTAAAAAATCGCCGTTTGTAATCGTATTGGAAATGATACAGTCACTATCATCAATCCATGTTTGTATCATTTTCTCATTGGCGGTTCTTAGCTTTAACAGCCTGCCTGCTTTGTGCATTGCCCGGTCAAAAACACCAGGCCTGAAAGACGGCCTCCAAACCAGTAAATCGGCTTCTTTTTTAAAATCGGGTATAAGGCTACCCTCTTCATTCTTAAGCACGATTTTGATTGAATACCTGGCATCAATTTTAATAATCCGTATTAAATTGAGTAAAAGGATGGGCGCCCCGGTAAGCGTGGCGTCATGAGATATAAAAAGTAATTTCAATTGTTTTGGTGCTTGGTGTTTTAACCAATCCGGAGAAAGAAAACTATGCTCTGCGAATAAGGGATTTGATATATTGTTTTTGCAGAAAAAAAATATTTTTAAGAAATCTTTTAAAAGGCAAATCTTTTAAAATATGCCCGATATTAATTTTAATGCCTTTTAAAATTTTCTTTTCTTTTGAACACAAATCAGTGATTATAGAAATCTTCTCAGAAATTGCGTTATTTATGGCTTCCTTGTACGTTTTACCCAAGAGTTTCTTTTCAATAGCCTTATAAAAGCTAATGTGCATTTGATAGGCCGCAATCAATTTAATATTGGAAGAATGCATGTTTCCGTGGTTGCCCGAACCATGTATGCGATATACAACTGTCGGATCCGGAAGACAGAAGGCCTTTTTATTATATGTATGCATTAACAGGAGATACAATGCCCAGTCCCCAAAGGGCAAATCCCCAAACCAGGGAGGAAGAAAAAAGCCTGTATTATTTCTAAACACCGCTGAAGCGGTCAATTGGGTATTCGCCTTAATGAAATCATACACAGACAATTCAACTCCTTCAGTATATTCCGAGTTTAATGTTTCTGTCTGCGCAAATCCATTTTGAACAAATCCCCTCGTAAAACAAATGATATACTGATCATTATTTTCCAAAAAGTTAACCTGCTTTTGAAGTTTAAACTCATCAACCCAATAATCGTCACCCTCACATAGGGCGATAAAGTTCGCGCCAGATTGCATGCACGCGCCAAATACATTGGCGGAGTTTTGTCGCATTAAATTTGTTGAATTGAATATCAATTCAATCAAATCAGGATAAACATTTTTATATCTTATACATATCTCCCTGGTTCCATCAGTCGAACAATCATCCCCAATATAAATCTTAAACGGGAAATTGGTTTTTTGGGCAACAATACAGTCAATTGTTTGAGCTATAAAATCCTTTTGATTATATGTGACGACCCAAACTGCACACAATGGCTTGCTATCCATATTAAAAAAAATGGTCTGCTGTTAGTTTAAATTTATTGGCTGCAGGTACAGATATAATAGAATTCATACACCTGGTAAACATCTACTTTTCCGGCATTTGGTGGTAAAAATTCTATTGGGCAATGATGGATAACATTATGACTACTCAATACCTTTCTAAAATAAATTTTTTCAATAAATGATGCTTCACTATAAAGTTGTTCATCAAGAAACAATACTAAGCCATCAGCTTTTACAACCCGTTTCATTTCCCGCAATGCCTTTCCGATGTCGGAATATCCATTAATAGCGCCATAATTTAAAACAATATCAAAATATCCGTCAGAAAAAGGGAGACTGGTGGCATCGCCAATTACCAGGTCTACCGGAATTTTATTGACGGTCATCAGGTCCTGACACTGTGCCAACATAGTTTCTGACAAATCAAGACCAGTATATTCAGCATTCAATTTCATCCAGCCATGCCTGTACAATGAGTTTCCAGTTCCCGTAGAAATATCCAGAACCTGTAATTTCCTATCCTTCACGTGTGAAAAGCGATCAATATTTTTTTTATGAACCTCTCTGAACCCTTCAGCCGGCTTGTATTTATCTTTTTTAAGTGAGAATTTCACAGGAATGGCCAATAAAAATAAATATAAAAAATAGGGATGCTTTACAAAAAAGTTTATTACCAGGGTTAATAAGATTAATGAAAGGATTCCAAAATAGTCAACACCCTGTTTTAAATGAATAAAAAAATAAATGCTCCTGTAAACTAAAACTCCAAAAACCAAAACGGAAATAAAATAAACAAGCCAGTCCTTTTTGGAAATCTTGAAAGGCCGTGCAGGCAGCGTCAAAAATGGCATCAGGGACTGGTAAAATTTTCCCAGTAACCCATTATAAAAATAATCGCGCAACGATTTGTCTTTTTCGCCTATGTGGTTTTCTAAAACAAGTTTTGGCATGCCTCTAAAAGAAGCATATTGAGTTTGACAATTTTTACACCGCCAAAAAGTTGAGTATTTATCAAAACTCTGTGCCTTACAATTGAGACATATATACTTAGATTCGTTGGCCATTGCTATTACTTTTTATGAGACAATCCATGGGTTTCCCTTAGTTCAAGAACAACACTCCATTTTCCTGTATTTAATGACCAATCGATAGGTTTCTTTTCAGGGTTAACGGGCGAAACCGAATGTGGCAAATCATAACGAAATATAACAACATCGCCTATGTCGTGAAAATTCAATGTGTCAACGTGGCCTTTGGGGGTTGTAAAAGTTGCCGCTCCGTTCTGAAGATCTGCATTTTTTGATAAGCTTAAAATCAAACCGATCTGTTGTGGATCTTTGGGATGCATATGCTCTGCAAGGAATCCGCCCCCCTCAGGATACTGAAGAATTTTCAACCTCATGCCATTGAGGGATATATCATACGAAGTTTCGGCTATTGCATTTTGAATTACCAGCAACCGGTTTGCAATACTGTTTAATAATCTTGAAATATCAGGTTTCAAATTATTTATATTATTAAACCCGTACTGATGAAACAGATGCGGACAAACTGAAGGAACGCTGCCATCATCAATCCGATGATAATTCAAATCGGGATATTTGCTGGGAGATTCTCCGTGGGCAAATAAATTATTTTCCCGACCCCATTTTAAAACATCATTCCTGGCTTCAAGCATAGTTAGCTCGGGAAATACGCCCTTTAAAATAACTATTTCACCTGCACTTACCAGATCCCTGATACTTTCAATTATTGGCTGATGAGAGTGAATGTCATTGTCTTCCAGTGCAAAGTCGATGCTAACGGGAAATACATCATTTACAGTTGTTTCCATAAAAAATAAAATTATTTTAAAATTGCATATCCGAAACCGGTACGCCCAAAGCCATTACCATTAAAAAACATAAATTTAGTTTGTCCGGAAACGACAACATTAGGATAGGCGATCATTTCACTGTCCCATCCTTCGTCCGATACGTCAATCCCGGCTAAATCATCTTTTCTTAACCATTCTTTGCCTTCTGCTGATTCTGCGTACCCGATCCTATAACTAAACTCTCTGTCGCTCCTGTATGCGCCACTGCCCCGGTAGCAATACCACATTTTGTAAATGCCTTTTTCAGCAACTACTGACGCGCTGCATATACCGGCTTCATTTTTATTCTCAAAATCTATAGCCACCAAACCTTTTCTATCCCATGAAATCCCATCACGGGATTCCGCATATTTTAAATGATAAAAAGGCTCAGGACGATTGCCGACAATCATCCATTTTGTTATAGACTGATACCAAGCTCTCCAAATCCCATTCTCGACCAAAATATTAATTGTCCCATTTGAATATGGTTCAAAAGGAGTGCTGTCGAATACAGGGCCTTCCCCATATTTGACAAATGTTTTTCCATTATCATCGCTTATTGCCAGCCCAATTGTATTATGATACGGAATCGTTCTTTTTAAGCTCCAGCCGGCATAGTAGAGATATTTCCTGTTGTTATAATTAATAATTGCCACAGGCATCAACCCGCTTTCATCAAACGTCCCCAGCTTACCCTGATCCAGGATTGTTTCGGGGTTAATATACAAGATATGTTGTGGATTATCTTTTTCAACATCTATATAACTTATATTGCTCTGGCCGGCAGCATTTCTTGCTGAATAAAAAATTCTCCAAAATCCGTCATATTCAGTATCTGCAATTGGCAATTGGGCATGAGATAAATTCCATCCGAATTTGCCGTCTGAATTAAAAACAATGCCTTTCTTTTTCCATTCCATTTTACAAGACAGAAGGGCTTAATTTGTTTTCTAATTTTTTTGCCGGGTTGCCAATATATATTCCCCACTCGTCAGTGTCTTTTGTAATAGCGGCAGCCATTCCTACCAATGTACCTTTTGCAATAGTAAGCCCGTCACGCAATGTTGCATTTACACCTAAAAAAGAGTTTTCGCCAATAATACAATGACCAGACATTACAACATGAGACGTAAAAGTAACATGATCTTTAATTTCGCCATGATGCCCAATATGGTTACCACTCCATAATACAACGTTATTTCCAATTTTAGTAAAAGGCTGCAGGGTATTGTCTTCAAGAATAAAACAGTTGTCACCAATCTCATTATCAAAAATGGTTGCCTTACTACTTATATAACTAACCAGATTATAGCCTTTTGTTTTTATGTTATTATATACCCCTTCTCTTACCTGATTCATTTTTTTAGGAGACATAGGTGCAAAAAAAGAAAATTCACCTGCCGGATATTTCTGCTCAACCTCTTCAAATGGAATAATAGGTAACCCTTTAAACATTTTTTCTTCAGGAAGATAAGCTTCATTCAGGCAAAAAGCTACTACTTCATATGGTGAATCATTTTTCAAATAATAATGGGCGAGCTCAGCATAGTCCTGCATCCCGAAAATGATAACTTTTTTTGACATGACTTTTATTTATAGATGTAAGTTGTAAACTCATACAACCCGTAATCGTTTCGTATAATGAAATTACGGGTCAGGTTTTTTGTGAGAAATTCTATCAATAAATCAGCCGGCAGATGAAACAGGTCGGAACGCTCCCATTCAACGGCTTTCGACATTACATTAAAAGCTATCCCTTTATTGGCAATAGTAAAAACCTTTGTAAGCATTTTGCAAAAATATGCCCACATATCTTCAAAACTCAATTCTCTTTTTTCTGTAAAAACCCCATTCATTACAACGTAATCAAAATGAGGTAAATCCACATTATCGTCTAAAATATCCACCCGGTAAAAAGGTGTTTGCGGAAATTTCTCTTTACTAAGAGAGACAAATTTTTCCGAAACATCAAGCCCCGAATAATTCACATTGTCAATTCCATTATCCAATATATACTGCAATAAATGAGCGGCCCCGCAACCGAAATCAAGCAAAGAAACTTTTGATACATTATGGCTTGCGAATCTGATAATATCCAGCATTACTCTATACCGCTTGTCTACGTCTGCGGACTTCGGCCAGTCAACACCAAGATGGGTATCGCCATGTTTATCAAGGCAATCTTCGTAGTGTTTAACTATTGTGTCCAAATATTTCTTATTCATGTCAATTGAAATTGCGATAACAAACGATCTGTCTCTTCCACATCATTAAACATTAGCACATCAATAATAGAGAGGTTGGGAACAAACTCATTTGAAAACTGTTTATATTTAACCCCTGAAGTTCTAAGAAAGTTTATTTTTACACCTGCCGCTTCAAAAAGTTCCCTGGAATAAATTTCAATTCCCCCAATTGGATTAATATACTGCCCGGCTTTTTCAATTTTGCAAATATCAAGAATCCTGTTTTGCGCCTTTAAATGATTGTTCTTATACTGTACAGAACTTTGAACAAAGGAGGTGTTTATTTTAAGATAGTCGCACACTGACCTTATGCTTAAATAAGCCAGTTGATTAATATGCGTTGAACTATTGCCAATAATATTGCTTATTAAAGGAAACACTGTCTGAAAGTAAGGAGCTTTTTTATATGCATGTTCGGCCGTTTTCAAAAATTTTGCCTGCCATCCGGATTCATTCATCAGTTCAATTTCATTAATTAACCGGTTTTGGCTTGCATTTTTGAGTGGTATGGAAAACAATCCAGCCTTTTCATTTATCAGAATATTATTTCTGTTAATCCATCCTCTGTTTATAAAGTTTACATCGTCATAAACAACAAATTTATCAACGGCAGCGATTAACTGATAATAGCCGATATAGGGAAAGATATAAGGCTGCATTATTGCCAGTCGCATGCTCAATTATTTTGAACCCTTAACATCAGGCGTGCAATAAAATTAATATCTTCTTCTGTTATGCCATAAAACAATGGCAGGCATAGCGCTCTTTTAGAAACATCATCAGTTATTAATGTTGGCTGTGCCTTTACATAATTGAGCTTGCTTAAAGACGGGTAAAAATATCTCCTTGGATAAATCCAGTTTCCATTTAGCAATTCGATTGATTTAAGAAGCTGCTTTTCAGATTTAAAAATGACCGGGTAATAAGCATGATTCCATTGACTTTGGGAATTAATTAAAGGCCTTTGTACATCCAGGGTGCTGAGCCTTTCGTCATATGCTTTACATGTCCTGACTCTCTCCTTTAAAATTTCATCAATATACTTCAAATTACATAAACCCATGGCGGCATGAAACTCAGAATTTTTCCCATTGATCCCTATTCCATTAAAATCCTCAGGCCCTGAATGGCCAAAATTACGCAGATAAGACATTTCCTTCAGTAATTCCGGATCGTTGGTAAAAACCGCCCCGCCTTCAATGGTATGGAAAAGTTTGGTTGCATGGAAGCTTGTGGTAACAATATCGCCAAAATCAAAAATCGATTTGTTTTTATAGGAGGTCCCAAAACAATGGGCTGCATCATAAATGACTTTCAAGTTATGTTTCTTTGCTACAATATCAATAGCGTCAATATCGCATGCGTTGCCATATACATGAGTAGCAAGTATGGCGGATGTATTTTTGGTTATTGCCTTTTCGATTCCTGAAGGATCTATATTCAGTGATAAGGGATCTATGTCTACAAATACCGGTGTGCAGCCCTCCCAAACAATACTACTGGTAGTGGCTACATAGCTGAATGGCGTAGTAATTATTTCTCCTTTAAGTTTTAAAGCTTTGATAGCAATTTGTAAGGCAATCGTTCCATTCCCAAGAAAAAGCATATGCTGCAAACCCAGGTAGTCTTTTAATTGCAGCTCCAATTCGTTTACCAGCGGGCCGTTATTAGTAAGCCAGTTACGCTGCCAGATATCATCAATATATTTTTTATATTCCTCAGCAGGTGGCAGGAAGGGTTTGGTAACATTAATCATGAAATACTCTTTCTGGTTTAACAAACGTGCAGGAATATTAATCTATTAGCATATACTATTGTTAATTCCACTTAAATGAATCGATAACGCCATTTTTTTTTACAAAAGCAAGTTCCACTAACCAGAGAACTTCGAATTTCAATGGCCTGTTCATATCTGTTATTTCAAATAATCTATATCCACTTTTGTCCATATAATTTATCAAGTTCAGAAAACTATTTTCAAATTTCTTATTGACCACACCTGCTTCAACCATAAATGCTTCTGTCTTTCCAAAAAAATCGGTTGCTCCTTTCAACACTTCAATATCCAACCCTTCCGCATCAATTTTTATAATATCCGGGATCGGTAGATCTTGTTCTTTGATTAGTTCATTCAGTGTCACCACCCCAATATCTATCTGTTTATAGCCCTTTTCGTTTGCTTCCTGCTCAGAGTAGCTGAAGCTACAACTATCATCCCTGTCAAGAATGGTAAATTTAAAAGACCCCGATTTGCTTCCAGCCCCCACAGCATGGAATGATATGTTGGGGTTAGCGTCTAACAGATCCTGTATTGATGATTTCAACCATGATTGCGGCTCCAGCAATGTAAACCTGCAATCCGGAAATTCCTTTAATGCCTCCCTTGTCCAATCGCCCTTGTTCGCTCCTACATCAACAATATGCACCGGTTTAAACTGAACCGATTTCAATATTGCATAAAAATTATGCAGCAAATTGCTCTTTTCATAGCTAGCATGCCCCTGATCCCCGTTTTCATTATTGTTACGCCGGTATCCCAGTTTAAATGCTATCGGATCAGAAATGCGGCGAAAAATCCTTTTTATCATCCTTTTCATATCAATTAGTGTTCTGCCAGTCGAAAATGGGTTTAATATATCCGGGTTCTTTTCCCAGCCAGGCTCCCAGCGCTCGGCCCCCTTCGTGGATATCAAAGGAAATGATATCCTTTTCCACAAATATAGATTCACGTGCATCTTCTATTAAATAAAAAGAAAGATAATAGGTGCCGACGTTTAAGAAGCCCCTGGGTAAGGAACATATCAAATGATTATATCCATCGTGCAATGCAACACCGGACGATAAATGAGTGAGCGGGAAAATCGGATCGCCGTCCTCATTATTCAGCACAAGCGTTATCTGCCTGCGTGGTCCATTTTTTTTAATATCGATTTTGATATTCATTTCTATTTCCTGGAATTCATCCAGTACAATATCCGGGGTTTTGCCTTTTGGATTAAAACTGATTTCTCTCAATTTAAATTGGTCGTTGTCGTATTGTTTATCAAATAGTTTGCAATTCTGGCTTTCCGCATCTCCTTTCAGGTAAAAGGTAACTGAATCCGTTGCGTTTCCGATAAACTTGACACGGCCGTTTTCCAGCACTATACCACCTTCGCACAAACTCTTTACCGCTGCCATATTATGACTTACAAACAATACAGTTCTTCCTTCCCCGGTACTGACATCTTTCATTTTACCCAATGCTTTCTTCTGAAACTCCGCATCGCCCACCGCCAGCACTTCGTCTACTATAAGAATTTCACTTTCGAGGTGTGCAGCAACCGCAAAGGCCAGCCTTACATACATACCACTGCTATAACGTTTAACGGGTGTGTCGATATAACGTTCTACCCCCGAAAAATCTACTATTTCATCAAACTTGCTTTTTATCTCTGACCTGCTCATGCCAAGGATGGCACCGTTTAAAAAAACGTTTTCCCTGCCACTCAGCTCAGGATGAAAACCCGTACCTACTTCCAGCAGACTGGCAACCCTTCCTTTTATTCTTATCTTGCCCGTGGTGGGCGCTGTTGTTCGGCTGAGTATTTTCAGCAACGTACTTTTTCCGGCGCCATTACGGCCAATGATACCCAATACCTGCCCCTGGCGCACATCAAAATTAACGCTTTGAAGCGCCCAGGCATAATCACTACCCCCTTTCTTAGACCGATCATTCTCTTCGCCTATCTTAAGGTAGGGATTTTCTTTGCCCCTTATTGCATGCCACCAACGGTTCAGATCGTGCGAGATGGTTCCGGTTCCTACCTGGCCCAGCCTGTATTGTTTGCTTATATCGGAAACTTTTATAATAGCACTCATGATTGTTCTATACGGTATCCATAAACGTTTTTTCCACCCGGTTAAAAATAATGACGCCTATCAACAGGACAATGATCATACTGCCGCCACTATACAACAACGCCGAAATCCGCAATTCACCGGCGCCCAGGTATACTTTACGGAAAGCCTCTATGAGCGGAGACATAGGGTTGGCAACAATTACCCATTTATATTTTGATGTGATAGACGACAGCGGGTAAATGACGGGAGTAGCATACATACCCAGTTGAATTCCAAAACTGATCAAAAACCCCAGGTCGCGGTATTTGGTTGTCAACGCCGAGAGAATCAAACCCAAACCAAGGCCAAGGCCACCCATAATTATTAAAACAACCGGTGTAATAACCAATATGCCTGAAATATCGGGTGTAATGGCAGTACCCTTTATAAAAAAATAAACCCAGGTGATCGCAAATAACAAAAACTGAATAGCAAACTTAATAAGCCCTGAAATTACTTTGGATAATGGTAATACCAGCCGGGGAAAATATACCTTACCAAAAATGCTGGCGTTGGTTACAAACGTATTGCTGGTTGCGCTAAGCGTTTCGGCGAAATAATTCCAGATAGTTATGCCCGCCAGGTAAAACAGCATGGGTGGCAGGCCATCTGTTGAGATTTTAGCAATGCCCCCGAAAACAACCATATAAGTTATCGTGGTAAGTATGGGTTGAATAAAAAACCAGACAGGGCCGAGTATAGTTTGTTTGTACACCGAAACAAGATCCCTTTTCACAAACATCCACAGCAGGTATTTATAGCGCCATACTTCTCTAAGGTGCAGACTAAAAATACTGCTGCGCGGTTCAATAACCAGGTCCCAATGTTCTGGTGTTTGTTCGATTGTTTCATTCATGTGTAAAGGAAAATTACTTTCCGCAAAACATTTGCTTAAATGCTTTACCTTTTGGTTCTATTATCTCTTCTTCTTGAAAGGTCGCCATTTACCGGTACCGGGATTACTGAAATAACCTTCGCCGTCCGATTTAACGGAGCTACCGTAACCATAACCATAGCCATAACCATACCCATACCCATACCCATAACCGCCGCCACGACTGCTGATATCATTGATAACAATAGAAAGATGGGGCAATTTCTTGTCCATGTATAAATCATCAATCAACTGTACCTGCTTTTTCCTGGTATAATTATGTCTTACAATGTACACGCAGGAATTGGCATGTTTACCCAGTGTAATGGCATCGCTTACCAGGCCAACAGGCGCAGAGTCAATAATAATGGCATCAAACTGTTTTTTTAACTCGGTAAACATGGTTCCCAGTTTATCATCCAGCAGTATTTCGGCCGGGTTAGGTGGCACCGGGCCACAGGGTATTACAAACAGGTTTTCTGATTCCGCAACCGGGTAGATGATTTCATTTACACCGATGTTGGCGCTTACCAGGTAATTGGTAACGCCTTTTCTTTCGTTCATGCCCAAACCTTTTAATATTTTTGGCTTGCGTATATCCATTTCCAGTATAACGGTGCGTTTGCCGGAGAGCGCCAATACGGCCCCCAGGTTGGTACTGATAAATGATTTACCCTCGCCACTAAAGGAAGATGTAACCAATATAACCGGCTTTTCATTTTTGGGCAATACATATTGCAGGTTGGAGCGTACAATACGGAACTGTTCGGCTATATAGCTCCGGTTATTCTGCCTCACAATCAGGGTAGTGTTGTCATCGGCATGGCCTACTTCTCCCAGTATAGGCGTATTCGTCATACGGCTGATATCATTCTTGGATTTTACTTTATCGTTCAGGTATTCCAGTAAAAAAATAATGGCTACCGGAATGGCCAGCCCCAGGAATACAGCAATAGTATACATTCCTTTCCGGTTGGGAGAAATAGGCGCCCCTCCGGCCACCGCAGGCTCCAGTATCATAATATCAGAGGGCGTGGAAGCAGAAGATATGGCTGTTTCCAGTTTTTTTTGCAGCAAAAAAGAATATAACTCCTGCAGGATAGCCTGTTGCCGGGTCACTTCCAGCAGTCTTTTTTGTTTGCCGGGTATGGATCGTATGTCTGAATCGGCCTGCCTGTTCCTTGACCCGATATCGTTTGCTGCCAACTGCTGGGCATTGCTAACGTTTTTGAGGTTTTCTATTATGTCCTGGCGCAGTTTTTCTATGGCTGTTTCTGCGTTTTGTACCAACGGGTTGCCGGGTTGGGTAGTTTTTAACAGGGTCTGCTTCTTTAACTGTAATGTATTAAACTCATTTAACTGGCTAAGAAGAGTGGGCTCATCAATACCCAGTATAGAAGGAACCATTTTGTCTGAATTCTTTGGGTCACTCATGTAATTAGACAAATATTCCACTACTTTTTTCTTCACCTCTACCTGGGTAATTTGTTTCCTGCTTTCGCTGAAATCATTGAAGAAAAGCTGCGTTTGCTGTTCGGGTGCAAATACCCGGTTTTGTTCCCTGAAATTCTGCAGATCACGCTCTACACCACCCAGTTCTTTCTTCAGGGTATCCAATTGGCTGTCTATAAACTGCAGGGTGCTAAAGGCAATTACTTTTTTATCTTCCAGGCTGCTCTGTACATATTCTTTCATGTACTGGTTTACAATATTTACACCCAGTTTGGTATTGTCGGTAGCATAGCTGATATTGATAACGCTGGTTCCCTCCTGTTTGGCTACAGCAATTGCGCCACTATAACCCAATGCCAGGTTATCTACAGGCTGCCAGCCCAGCGCGTATTCATTGGGCTCGGCCCGCATCATATCCGGGTAAAGTGCCTGCAACTGAAAATCAATGCCGGCCACACTTACCTGCTGGTTAAAATTGTAGTTTTTTAATTCCCCGTTTAACTGGTACTGGCTGTTGCTGATAACTTTTATCGCCAGAAATACGCCGTTAGCAGAGTCTTTTATGCCATTGATTATCCATTTAAAAGGCATATCTGTGGGGTGAACAAGAGAGGTACGAATTTTTCCCTTTATATAATATTGTTTCTGTAAATCAAGCCCGCGCACCACGCGCGCGGCCATGGAGCTTGATTTGATAATTTCTATTTCATTGTTGATATTGTTATTATCATCGGGCAGGTTGAAAATATTGCTGAATTTTTCGCCGCTCTTGGCATAGGGATTTTTGTCTTTTACCAGCAGTTTGCCGGTGATATTATAAATAGGTGTGGCATACCGCAGGTTTACCCATGCAATTGTATAGGCAACTGCTACAGATATAATTACCCAGGGCAGAAAACGCAGGTATTTCTGAATGATTTCCCTGGGGCTTAACATTACTTTTGCAGGCAGTAATTTTTCTATTTCTTGCATGTAGTTAATTGTTCTTAAATACTGAATAAAGAATAGCTAAAATGGAAACCAATGTAGCCGCCAATGAAATATTTCTTAGCAATGTCTGGTCGGTGCCGGTAGGTTTTTTGCGGATGGGCTCAATATATACCAAATCATTCCTGTGCAGGTAAAAATAATCAGACTTATAAACAGCGGGGTCTTTTATATTTAGCCGCCCGGTAGTTCTTTTGCCATTTTCTTCCCTTATGACCAGTATATTGTCCTTGCGCCCATACACGGTAAGATCGCCCGATAAGGCAATCGCATCCAGTATATTCAGTCTTTCTTCCGGGATGTTAATAATGCCAGGCTTGTTCACTTCTCCCAACAGGGTGACCCGTTTATTCAAAAACCTGATTTCCACATAGGGGTGCTTTAAAAAAGTATCCAGTTTTTGTTCCAGTACATTAATCAGCTGCAATTTGGTAAGCCCTTCTACATGCAACAGGCCTAAACTGTGGAACAATATATTTCCCTGTATGTCTACCAGGTAACCGCCCATTGCGCCGCTGCCACTACCATCACTGGATGTGGACTGGGCGGCCCCCCCGGTAATCTCCACCTGGTTAAATAAGGCAGTTGCTTCAGGGTTATCGCTGAACACGGTTATAGCTAATTTCTCTCCTTTCTGGATAGCAGGTTCAGGTATATTGATTGCCGATATATTGGAGGAATCAATGCCCTGTAAATACAAACGATCCTGGTGCATTTTTTTAGATGGCTGGCAACTGGTGCAAAAAATTACCAATAATCCGGCTAAAATGTTGTATCTGTAAATGGTTGCCATGGGCATTGAATTATAATTTTTGAACCTGGTTATTTGTTAATCCATATAATTGCTGTTCTTCCATACAAAAAGCCTTCCCGTCTTCAAACAATAGTTTATATCCCTGTTCACTTATCCATCCTGTCTGTGTGGCGGGGTTGCCAGTCATAACTGTAAAAGGAGACACCGTTTTTGTAACTACTGCACCTGCTCCCACCATGGCGTAGCAGCCAATTTCCACCCCGCATACAACGGTGGCATTGGCCCCAATGGTAGCACCTTTACGCACAACGGTAGTTTGTAATTCGTGCTTTCTTTCTATAAAACTACGTGGATTTACCACATTGGTAAATACCATTGAAGGTCCAAGAAAAACATTGTCTTCTATAACAACCCCATTATATACCGAAACATTGTTCTGGATTTTGACACCGTTTCCAATAGCCACACCATTGTCTATAAATACATTCTGTCCAATATTACAATCGTTGCCAATAACCGCACCCGGCATAATATGAGAGAAATGCCAGACCCTGGTACCTTCTCCTATTTGCGCGCCGGCATCTATTACTGCTGTTTCATGGGTAAAAAATTTCATAGCTTTTGTGGAAGTTTATCGTGCTTTTACCTTCGACAAAGTATTTACCGGCGCTACGCTGGACCTGTCTATATAGGCTACCAATTTGTAGCCCATGCTGGTTATCTCCAGTTCAACTCTTTTTTTGCCCGCCTTAATAATCCTTGCTTCCTTATCCATAAAAACCCCGGCAGTAATAATTACCTGCGAATTGGGGGGCAGCTCCATTAAATGGGCCTCCACATCGTGGTATTCTTTCAAAAAACGCTTGATTCTTTCAATATCGGCGGGTTTAATAACCGCGGGCTTGCCCAGCCAGTAGACAAAATTCAGCACCCCGTTTATCCATCGTACTATTTTTTCTTCTTCGCTGTTTACATGTACAAACACGTACGACTTAAACAAGGGTTCCTCCACCAGTTTCATCCGGTCGCTCCATTTACGATGCACTTTATTCAAAGGGCAATAGCTTTCGATACCCCTGTCTTTAATAAGCTGGTCTATCTTTTTTTCCCAGCGGGGTTTGGTATATACAGCCAACCATTTCCTTTTACTCATATTTTGACTTCACAAACGGGCATAGCTCCGCCACCTCAGTCACAGAAATAATCTGTAACCTATTGAAAATAAATGAATTAAATACTAATTCAGCAAATTGTATATAAGCGAAAAGGGCATAAGAGGCAAATTACTTACCACTTATACCCTTTCCAAAAAATATAGTATGCAAAGCAGGAACGTTGTCTTCTTCACAGGTATTTCTACGTTATTTAAAGGGACGTGCAGTTATAACCCATAGTAACTGATTTTATCTCACCAACCCTGGTTTCACAATCGCTGCAAATATAGGTGTTTTTGATTTGCAATTGGATGACGATACCCCCTTCAAAATAAAAGCCAGCAAACGCAAAATAATTGTTCAAACATTTGTAACGCAACAAAATAAATTACTTTAAAAGCCCGGCTGTTTACTATACTGCCCGCGTATAAGAAGCGGTTATCCCGAAGGGTTGTTGCCAACAAAATACTTCATTTGTTTACTATTTGTTATTGTTCGGGGGATGTATTGTTGCCGGCTTGTTAAAATCCCATTAACAGGTTTTACTTTTTACAATTTGTAAAGTCTACAACCTATATTTAGTCTTTCTTAGCATTTTTTTTAATTCGGCAATGCCAGGGGTTGCATTTTATACATGTAACCAGCCTGACTAATAAGTAGTAACCCTTAAAAAGAAACTTTGCACGATAATTCTTTGTCTGCAAACTGCCCCAGTATTATATTTTATAAGGCCGCAATACGTAAAATTTTACCAGGCCGTTATATGTAAAACTTTTTAATTCATGAGGCAAGTATTTCGTACCGCCAGGTCATTTGTTACCAGCTTGTATTTTTTGTTGTTTGTATATGGATTCCTGGTTGCGGCTTTTGTAATATGTCTTTTGCAGGATAGTTATGAAAACAACGTATTTGCCCAAATAGCAAAACATGTTTCGGGATACAATACCACCCCTATCTCTGCAGACGCACAAATAAAAAAAGCACTGAACACCACCTGGTACCTGCTTCACTCCCGGTCGGATATTTTTAATAATGCCAGCAGCCATGATCTGATAGATGAGTTAATTGATCCCCTGTCTTCAGATTTGATAACTGCACAAGGCGCCTGCGGCAGCTATTCCACTATTCTTTGCCGCACATTAAACACCATGGGCATTGAAACACGTTTTGCCCAGATGAAAGTGGGGAAAATATATGGCGGACATATTGTAATTGAAGCAAAAACACCACATGGCTGGGCGGTACTCGATCCGCTGTACAATCTTCAATTTATAAATCCGCAGGGGCAAACAGCCAGTTTTGATGAAGTAGCCGCCAACTGGCCCAGGTATAAACAACAGGTACCACCCGAGTATGACTTGAAATATTGCTATGAGGGTGTACGTTATACCAATTGGGATAAAATTCCGGTTATCATGCCCGCCCTGAAAAAGACTTTATCGCTGTTCATGAACCCTGTTCAATTGCAGCACCTTTCGCTGAGAACCTATTTTTTGCGTAAGTATAAAATAATGGCCAATGTGTTGCTGGCTGTAATAGTACTTGTTACCTGCATTATCATTAAAAGATCGCTTTCTTACGGATGGAAGGGCCCTGCTAATTGGCGGCTGATAAACAAAGAAACATTCGGCCATGCCGGTCACCATCCTTCCAATGCACAACCCAATCCGGCAGGCTAAACATCATTCATTTCCCGGATGAAATTAATGCCCTTTTTAAGGGCGGCATGTAAATATATTACTACCTTAATGCGGTGAACCAACGCTTTTATTCGCTTGACATTTTTCGTGGCGCCACCGTAGCATTAATGATACTGGTAAACAACCCAGGTAGCTGGCAACATATTTACACGCCGCTGGAACATGCGCCCTGGCATGGCTGCACGCCCACCGACCTGGTATTTCCCTTTTTTCTTTTCGCAGTAGGCAACGCAATGGCATTTGTAATGCCTAAAATGGAAGCTGCAGGTACTACCACCTTCCTGAAAAAAGTTTTTAAAAGGACATTGCTGATCTTTGCTATCGGTCTTTTCCTGAACTGGTCGCCTTTTTGTAGCTGGAACGGCGATCAACTGGCGTTCCGTTATTGGGTAAACCCGGGCAATCCTGAAACCGGCGTGCGTATACTGGGCGTGTTGCAGCGCATCGCCCTCTGCTATTTATTTGCTTCCCTGCTTATTTATTTTTTGAAACCCCGCGGCGCCTTTGTAGCCGCTGCAGTGCTTTTGCTGGGTTACTGGCTAATGTGTATGCTGGGCAACCCGGCAGATCCATATAGCATCAGCGGCTGGTTTGGAACCAGTATTGATAAAAAGATACTTGGCACCGCACATATGTACAAGGGCGAAGGCATTCCATTTGACCCCGAAGGCCTGGTGAGCACCCTGCCCGCTATTGCCCAGGTCATTTTCGGTTACCTGGCCGGTAGCTATATTATACAAAAAGGAAAGACCTATGAAATGTGTACCGGCCTTTTTGTTACTGCGGGCGTTTTACTGTTTGCTGGTTTTTGCTGGCACATGGTTTTTCCCATCAACAAAAAAATATGGACCAGCTCATTTGTAATATACACCACCGGCCTGGCCTTTTTTGTATTATCTGTATTTATCTATCTTATTGAACTGCGTGGATATAAACCCGTTATCGCCAGGTTTTTTGATGTGTTTGGCAAAAACCCCTTGTTTATTTTTTTCCTCAGCGGCTTTCTGCCCAGGATACTGGCCCTGCTGCGTTGGGTCGATCATACAGCTGCCGATGGTAAACCCGTTTACACCAGCACCCTGCCCTGGCTGTACGAACACGTTTGTAAAAATGTTTCTGTTAACCTGAACAATGGATCGCTGCTGTATGCGCTTTTTACTGTTGGTTTTTACTGGTTGCTGGCCTGGTTGCTGGATAGGAAGAAGATTTATATCAAGGTGTAGGGAGGCGGGTAGCAGCTGTCAGCTATTAGCGGTTAGTCTTTAGCGGTTAGCTATTAGCCTTTAGCTATTAGCTCTGAGCCGCTAGTTGTTAGTTTTTTTTGGAAGATCGATGCAGTCTTCTTACATACGGTCATTTATATTTATTTTTTTTGGAAACAAAAACATATAATCATTCTGCGATGCTAATGGCTTATGGCCAAACACTGTTGCTACTAATTGCTAACAGCTAAAGGCTTATAGCTAACAGCTTACAGATATTGCTTCGCGACTAACAGCTTCCCACATGTTTAAACGATTTTTACAAAAAATACTCAGAAAACCCATTACACGGCTGGCCAACAGGATTTCTTCGGCCCCGGTAAAAAAAGATGTTTTTGAATCGCTTGATTTTGTGTTGAAAGAAATACGCAAGGGCAATACTACCGAAGGCCTGGTGCTGCCCTATGAAATCAATACAGGACGATTTGTTATATTTTCCGATCAGCACAAAGGCGCCAGGGATGCGGCCGATGATTTTGCACTGGCCGAAAAGAACTATACAACGGCCCTTGATTATTATTTTAATAACGGCTATACCTATATTAACCTGGGCGATTGCGAAGAACTCTGGGAGAACACACCCGATGTTGTTATGAAGGTAAACAAACCTGTGCTGCAGCTGGAAACAAAGTTCCTGCTTCAAAACCGTTACTTCCGTGTTTTTGGCAACCACGACCTGGAATGGAAATATCCGTTCCAGCAGGCCCTGTACCTGAAGCCGGTATTCGGCGATGCGTTAAAAATATACGAAGGCATTGAACTGCAAACCCAATACAATAATAAAACCTTTTCGATATTTCTTACCCATGGCCACCAGGGCGATAAAAGAAGCGATGGCAATCCATTCAGCACCTGGGTGGTGGCCGCCATATGGACACCCATTCAGCGATTCCTGGATATTAATATCAACACCGTGGCCGACTCTTTTGAACTGGTAGATGCCCATAATATTATGATGTACGACTGGAGCGCTTCGCAACATCAACTCATATTTATATCGGGGCATACCCATAAGCCGGTATTTGCATCGCTCGACCATATTGATTTGCTAAATCACCAGCTGCAGGCCGCAAAACTTGCCGGTGACGCCACCTCCATCCAAAAACTTGAAACTGATTTAGCCATTTATACCAAACAATACGAGGGAAAAAAATTTGTAAAAAGCATGGCCTATCCTTCTTATTTTAATACGGGTTGCTGTTGTTTCGACGACGGAGATATCACCGGTATTGAAATTGAAAGCGGTAATATCCGCCTTATTAAATGGGAAACAAAAGCCGAGGGCGTCCCGGTGCGTGAAGTATTGCAGGAATCGCCGCTTTACTACCTGTTTGATCAATTGCCATCATGAGAAATGTCTGATGGCTGATTGGACGATGGCTGATTTCTCTATCTGTATTTCCCTGATTTAATACTAAACCGCCGTTGTGCCTTTTCAACTTTTCCAAAGTTTCGAACTTTGGAAAAGTTGTTTAGCGGAGGAAATGCCTGATTGCTGTTTTACATTTCTAAAGTTTTGAACTTTGGAAATGTTGTTAAACGGCTTCTGCAATGGTTGTTGGTGAAAATACCAACAGCGGCGGCAACTTTTCCAAAGTTTTGAACTTTGGAAAAGTTGACAACCGCCCATACAAAATTTAAAATATAACATTTAAAATAATTCCTACCAGTCTTTTTCTGGTTTATTGGGCTGGGGATTGCCTTTTTGCATTTTCTGCTGAATTTCTTTTTCTTTTTGCTCCATTGCCTTGAGCAATTGTTCTACCTGCTGCTTGTTTAATTTGCTTTGTTGCTGCTGCGGTTTTTGTTCAGGTTGCTTTTGTTTCTGATCCTGTTTTTTATCTTTCTTATCTTTGTCTTCATTGTTTTTCTGTTCCTGCTGTTTTTTTAGCTCCTGCAGGGCTTTTTGCAGGTTTTCCCTGGCATCATTGTCATTGGCATCCAGTTTCAGCGATTCTTTCCAGGCATTGATGCTTTCCTGCAGCTTCTGTTGTTTGCTAAGCGCTACCCCTTTATTATAAAAAGCTTTTTCGCGTACCGTTTTATCGGTTGAATTGTCAATGGTATTATCGTAAGACTGAATGGATTCATCCTGTTTATTGGCCCTGAACTGCGCATTGCCATTATTATAGTTGGCTGTAGCATTTTTGGGATCTGTCGCCAGGGCTTTATTATATTCCTGCTGCGAACCTTCATAATTCTTCTGCTTGTATAATTCATTCCCCCTGCGTATGGCCGCATCGTTTTTTTGTGCAGACACACCATGGTAAAAAAGCGCAAATGCTACTATGTATACAATCTGTTTCAGGCCAGTTTCATTTTACGTTCAGGAATAATTGTTTCTACCAGTAAAAATAGTAAGGCCAGTGCCAGGAACCATTGAAAATAGCTCTGGTAGTCGGTAAAAGATTTATCGCCGGTTGCCGTTTGTTCTATGGTAGCCAGCTGCGCCATAATTTTCGCGGCAGCATCGTCTGTATCGTCCAGTCTTATATACACGCCATTGGTACTTTGCGAAAGTTGCTGCAGTTCCGCTTCATTTAATTTGGTGATAATGGTATTGCCCTGCGCGTCTTTTCTTGCTTCGTTGTTGGTATAGTCGATAATGGGCGAGCCCTCCGGCGAGCCAATGCCCACCGTATTAATCATAACACCGTTTTGAGCCAGTGATTTTGCCATTTGCAGGGCCTCGGGATCATGATCTTCGCCGTCTGATATCAGTACAATCGATTTATATTTCCTTTCCTTGCTGTTGAACCCGCTGTTTGCAATCTTCAGGGCTTCGCCAATCACCGTACCCTGTGCCGGTACCGCATCGGGCCCGGCGTTTTGAATATACATTTTCGCAGCACCATGATCGGTAGTAAGGGGCATCTGCAAATAAGCCCGGCCTGCAAACAACACCAGCCCTATGCGGTCATTGTCCATTTTATCCATCAGCCTGTTCACCAGTTGCCGGGCCCTTTCCAGGCGACTGGGTTTTATATCTTCGGCCAGCATGCTGTTGCTTACATCCAGCGCCACCATTACATCTACCCCTTTTCGGTTAACCTTATCGGTTACACCAGGTTGTTGCAGGTTGGCCGATGCTACCACGATAAGTGCAAACGCAACCAATACCAGCATAAACTTAATGGCAAATTTTACCGCCGAATAATTTTTTACCAATGCCGCCACCAGTACCGGGTCGCCGATTTTCTTCTGCATTTTTTTCTTCCAGCTCACTACCCATATAAATAAAAGCAGCAGCAGGGGAATCGCCCCCAACCCAATTAAAAACCGGATATGTTCAAACCTGAAATTCAAAATAACTTTCTTTTTAATGACACAGGACGCAGGGTTAAAGGTTAAAGCATGGGAACATTCAGCATTCCACTCACACCCTTATAACCCTAAACCCGTGCTGAAATTACAGGGCTATCACTGAAAAAAGCATACCAATAAAATCTTTTTAACGGTATTTTTTCATTTTCATTTATTTAATGCGGTTGCTGGGACACCAGGCGCGGAGACCGTGAACACCGAGGCGCGAGATCCGCCGTGGCCGGTGTCTCACAGGCCAGTTTTGCATTACAACGAAATCTTATAAATCGTTTTTAAGCAGCCCACAGGTGCATATAACCCCTGTTGCCTGGTCTTAATACTAACATCTAAGTACTAAGTACTACTTCTTGCCCTGGAAAAAGCCCATCTGTGCCAGTATATTTTTCAGTATACCAATACGGGCGGGCTTCATATCATAACCAGGATTGGCAGCAACCAGCTGCAGCACAAAAAAATAAGGGTGCCTGTTTTCTTCTATCCAACCTGTTATCCAGCCAATGGCATTGCCGTTTGGTGCGTGCCCCCAGCCGGTTTTGTAGCTCAGTTTATAATTGGCATTCTCTTCCCGCAACATCACGTTTCGCACGGTCTGCTGCGTACTCTTAAAAAACGGCAATTGCCCGAAATATAATTTTTTAACAAGCCCCATCTCTTCGTCTGCCGTCACTTTTAAAGAATTATCCAGCCAGAAGGTATCTATGTTATTGGTGATTGTAAATTTTCCGTAGCGTTGTCCATAACCAAGCGTATCCAGCCAGTGCTGCATGGTATCTTTCCCTATCCGCCGCGCTACTTCCTGGTAGTACGGCACGGCCGATACCCTGAATGCCTCTTTCATGGTAAGATCTTTGTTCCAGTCAAAAGCGGTATCGCCCGGCGAATGCAACCTGGTGATACCATCCCATTTAATGATCATGTTTTCGTTGCCGATGCGCCCGGTTTCCAGGCCAATCAATGAATTCACAATTTTGAAGGTGGAGGCGGGCAGGTAGGCACTGTCTTTAAAGGCCGGCAGGTTGTAAATGGTAAAATGCCCCTGGGCATTGTCAAACAAACCAAAACAGCCGGTTACGCCGGCACTGTCGAAATATTTTTTCAGGCTATCGTCTGCTGTAACATTATTGGAAGAGCAGCCAGCGAAGTAAAAAGCAAAGGGCAGGAGATAAAAAACAATGCGGCGCATGGGTGAAATTTCGGCAAAGGTAAAGGGCTGGCAGCATTGTTATACCAGCAGTTATTTGTTCTTATGAAATTTAATTAGCATACGGTAATTTGTAGAAAACTACCGTATGCGCATCGCCCCGAAATATTTGCTTAAAATTTAATACCAATTGATAAACCGGATCTTATACCACCCCATGGTCCGCTTAGTTTTAGCGTGGCGCCATTTGCATTTACTGCATATGTTTTATTGGTAAGCGGTATATCCAGGTCTTCCAGGTTCTGCCGCAGCACGTCCTGTTGTGTGGGTGTTAAAGGCTGGCTGGCCAATCCCACAAAATTGCCGTTGCCCGATCCGTAATGAGGGCCAAACATCCACCAGTCAAGACAAACATGTTTGCCCAGGGGCCATTGTGCACCAAACATAATACCACCGGTATTGGCCGTTAGTTTTCCTGAAAAATTAAGGCTGTGCGTGTCATCGTAATCAATCGGTAAATTTTCAACGGTGTAGCTGGAATAGCGGTAAAAAAAGGCAATATAAAACCCTTTGCCATAGCCCTTACCCAGGTAGATTCTTGCTTCGGGTGTAATGGCATAGTTGCCCATCCGCATGTTTTCAATTGTTTTCTTTGTATCGGGGTCATCATCGCCAATGGCATTTGAAATGGAGCTGGCAAAAGGAAGCGAACCGGTGGGCATAAACCTGTAAGAAGCCGCCACGGAAACCCTTTTCGACAAAATTCTTTCATATTGAAAAGAAAAGTTTTTTACCGCTATTCCCATCAGGTTAATCTTAAAAAAGTTCATCTGGTGCTGAGTCATTTGCCTGCTGGTATCGGTTTTGCCAACAACAGCTGCAGAATCCTGGGCCTGTAATCCGGCTGACATGCAGATCAATAAAAAAGAGGTGATAAAAGCAGTTTTTTGCTTCATGAGACGATTAGGTTTAAGGGTTAAAAAATAGCTAATCAAAGCAACGGCTATCAAACGGGGAAAAGGAAGAAATATTGGGTTTACCCTTTCCACAATGGCAGACAACGGAGGTATTTAAAAAGGCTGCCGAAACGACGCGGAAGCGATTCAATTATTTTTACCGCATCCCGGCAGTATATAAAAGGTACATTTATTTTAACTGCCCGGACAAATTATTTTGTACTGGTATTGACTGCGGGTATGCCGTACATAGCCGCCAGCTTCAGGAACACGCCGTTGGTCCAGCCAAACCCATCCTGCGATGGATACTCACCGCCACCGGCAGTGGTTTTACTGTCTACTACATTGTATTTCTCCATTAATTTACCGGTGCGGTAAAACACCTCCGCATTTAATTTTAACCAGCGTTCTGCAATATCCCTGGCCAGTTCTTTTTGTCCGCATTTATCAAGCCCCCAAATGGTCATCCATTGCAGTGGTGCCCAGCCATTCGGCGCATCCCATTGTTGCCCGGTAGTATTTTCTGTTGTTACAATACCACCCTCTTTCAGCAATTTTGTTTTTATTACTTCGCCCACCCTGCGCGCCAGCAAACTCATGTAGTCTGGTTTCTGATCAAAAAAACAAAAAGGGTACATACCGGCCGGTGTAACAACGCCGGATTGCTTCTGGGTCACAAAATCAAAATCGGTATAAAATGTAATGGCCTTGTTCCAGCAATATTTATCAATGGCATTCAGCCGATCGCCGGCTTTTTTTCTGAAACTGGTTACGGCGCTGTCATTACCGGCCAGCAATTCGCCCCGGGCAATGGTCAGTTCAAGTTTATACAACAGGCAATTGAGATCTACCGGAATGATATTGGTGGTCTGGATGCTGCCCAGGCTCTTCTTATCTGCCAGCCACCGGCTGCTGAAATCCCAGCCGCTGGCCGCCGCAGCCCGCAGGTCGCGGTTTATTTTTTTTGCTTTCGCTTCAGGGTATTTTGATGACAATGCCTGGTCTTCATAATAAGCTTCCTGCCTGGGTATCTCCAAATCATCCCAGTAACGGTTCAGCAAACTGCCGTCTTTTAATTTCACCACCGTTTTGTTTGATTGCAACGGTTTTAGTTTTTCATTTCCTTCCATCCAGTAATTGTATTCCTTTTCGAGCTGCGGCAGGTAGGTTCGGTATATGGCATCTCCTTTTATTGAAGCCAGCATTTCCACCATCAGGCAAAAAAATGGCGGTTGCGAGCGGCTGAGATAATAAGTACGGTTGCCATTGGGTACATGACCAAATGTATCTATCAGGTAAGCGAAGTTTCTGACCATGTTTTCCATCATATCATGTTCACCGCTTTCTTTCAGGCCCAGCATGGTGAAATAAGTGTCCCAGTAATATATTTCCCTGAACCTGCCACCCGGAACAATATAGGGGTGTGGGAGCGGCAACAGCGAACTGCCCGCAACAGCCGAAGAGTCGGCATTTCTTTTTAATACGCCCCAAAGATTCTTAATATGCATGACAATATCCTTCTCTTTGGTGACATAGTTGAGCTGCGGTGTTACAGGTAGTTCAAAATTTTCTTCTGTAAATAATTTAAGAGAAAAACGGATGGCCGGGTTGCTGGTAATTTTATTGTAGCTGGCCACAATTTCTGCGGGTGTTTTTTTAGGAATACAATCTGCAAAAGTTTTACTGTCTGGAAAAATCCTGGCCATTTGCACATCATGAAAAAGGCGGCCATATAATTTATCGGGTGTGGCGGGTGGTTGGGCAAAAGACTTTACTGCAAAAATACAGCAGGTAATAAAAAAGACTTTTTTTCTCATGGTATAAAGGTAAATGGGTGATTTTGGAATTTGGCGATTTTGAGATTTTATTCCTGGTGTATTGCTGATTTTGAGATGTTGGAAAGGCGTAATTTATTTTTCGTAACGGGTCAAACAAATCTCAAAATCACTCAATGCCGAAATCCCACAATCCCGCCATGACAAAATATGTATTCTCACTACTTGAGCAGGTTCAAATCCGGTTGTGCATATTTATATACTTTGAAATAGACCGTTGTCTTTGTCTGGTGCACACCTTCCAGCCGGGAAATATCGTTGATAAATTCTACCAGGTGTTCATTGTTGCGGCACATTACATCTACTTCCAAATCATAATCGCCCGAAGTGCCTGCCAAAAAACTTACTTCAGGCATTTTGGCAATCTTTTGCGCTATCCTTTCTTTTAAAGTGGCCGGCCGTATGTACACTGCAATATGGGCATAAGAATTAAACCCCACTTTATCGGGGTTTACCCTTCCTATAATATTAATGGTGCCGTCTTCTATCAGCTTATTAAACCGGGTTCTTACGGTACCAATAGACACTTTTAATTTTTTGGCAATTACCGTAAAGGACATGCGGCCATCCTTTTGCAGAAAGGATAAAATAGCGAAATCAAGATTATCCAGGATGACATTGTTCTTTTCCATACAATCTGGTACACAAATTTGCTCCTAAAAATAATGCTATTATTTGGCCAATAACTAAAAAAATTTTAAATTACTTGTTTATTTCTGCAAAATTTATAGTTTAATCAACCAACATGAAATACCAGCCCATTCAGAATTATATCGCCGGACAGTTTGTACCTGCCAGTTCCGGCAATACCCTGCAGGTGGTTTCGCCCATAGATGGCCAGTTGCTTTCTACCGTGCCCATGTCTGCGGCCAAAGATTTGGATGATGCTGTAAAAGCCGCCCAAAAAGCCTTCCCCGCATGGAGCAAGACACCCATTAAAGAAAGGGTGCAGGTTTTCTTTCGCTATAAAACCCTGCTCGAAAAAAACCTGGAAGAACTGGCTGCGCTGTGCAGTGAAGAAAACGGAAAAACAAACAGTGAAGCCATTGCAGAAATTGAAAAATGCATTGAACTTACTGAATTTGCTACCTCGCTGCCCCAGCTGGTTACCGGCGAATTGCTGGAAGTAAGCAAGGGCATTGAATGCCGCACCGAAAATGTTCCGGTGGGTATAGTAGCCTCTATTGTACCGTTCAATTTTCCCAGCATGGTGCCCAACTGGACCATACCCAATGCCATTGCCCTGGGCAACTGCATGATTATGAAACCTTCCGAAAAAGTGCCCCTGAGCTGTGGACGGCTGGCGCAACTATTAAAGGAAGCCGGCCTGCCCGATGGCGTATTTAATGTGGTGCATGGCGATAAGGAGGTGGTCAACGCCATTTGTGATCATCCGGGTATTGAAGCCGTATCATTTGTGGGCAGTACTAAAGTAGCCAGGATGGTATACCAGCGTGCAACGGGCAACTATAAACGCTGTCTTGCACTGGGGGGCGCCAAAAACCATTTAATGGTATTGCCTGATGCCATTCCGGGTATGACGGCGCAGAATGTGGTGGCCAGCATGAGCGGTTGCGCCGGCCAGCGTTGCATGGCTGCAGGCGCCATGGTAGGCGTGGGAGAAGTAGACCATATCATTTCCAAAATATGTGACGAAGCAAGAAAAATTATTCCCGGTGAAAACCTGGGCGCCGTCATTAATAAAGCATCCAAAGAAAGAATTGAAAGATTTATTGGAGAAGCCGAAAAGGACGGCGCTAAAATTTTGGTTGATGGCCGCAATGCAAAAGTGGCCGGCAAGGAAAACGGTACTTATGTGGGACCTACGGTGATTGACTTTGTAACACCACAAATGAGTGTGGCGCAGGAAGAACTTTTTGGCCCCGTAATCAGTATTATGCGTACCGATACCGTAGACGAGGCATTGGCCATTGAGAACGCCAACCCCTATGGAAACGCCGCCAGCGTATTTACGCAGAATGGTGGCATGGCCCGTTATATTATAGAACGCGCCAGCGCCGGTATGATTGGTGTTAATGTAGGTGTGCCCGTACCCCGTGAGCCCTTTAGTTTTGGTGGATGGAATGAAAGCAAGTTTGGTGTGGGCGATATTACCGGCAAAAGCTCCATTGCTTTCTGGACAAAATTGAAGAAAAGTACCGTAAAGTGGAACGCCGAAGCAGGGGTGAACTGGATGAGCTGATGGCCACCCACAGAACGGCACAGGTTTGCATGTAGATAATGATTATCCCAATAAACCCCGAAGGGGTGGTATTAATATAAAATAATAGCATCCTTCCTGAATAAACGCACAACGGAACATCGAATATAAAACCCCGAAGGGGTGACATTAATATAAGATTATGAGTACAAAAATGATCTCCGAAACGCAGGAAATCTTACAGGATAACTTCGACTATACCCTGTTTTCCTGGAGCAAACAAAAAGGGATTGCACCCATAGCAGTAAAATATGCTGAAGGTGTTTACCTCTACGATTACGACGGCAAACGCTATATCGATTTTTCATCGGGCCTGATGAACGTAAACATTGGCCATGGCAACCAGCGCATAACCAATGCCGTGGTAAAACAAATGCAGGAGGTAGCTTATGTAACACCCAGCTGTGTTACAAAAGTGCGTGGTGAACTGGGCAAAAAACTGGCAGCGATTTGTCCCGGCGATTTGAACAAAGCATTCTTTACCTTATGCGGTGCCAGTTCTATTGAAAACGCCATTAAACTGGCCCGTTTGTATACCGGCCGTCATAAAATCATCAGCCGTTACCAGTCTTACCACGGATCATCCATTGGCGCTATGACCGCCAGCGGCGACCCGCGCAAGCTGCCTGTAGACGCACAACAGGCCCCCAATTTTGTTCATATCGATATCCCTATTTTATACCGCTGGGAATATGGCGAAGAGAATCTGCTGAAAGAAACCGTGGCGCAGCTGGAAAGGGTGATTGCCTACGAAGGTCCCGGAAATATTGCCGCCATTTTGCTGGAAAGCGAATCCGGCACTTCCTGTTGCCTGAAATATCCTGTTGGGTATTTAAAAGCAGTAAGGGAAATATGCAACCGGCATGGCATTCTGCTGATTGCCGATGAGGTAATGAGTGGCTTTGGACGCACCGGCAAATGGTTTGGATTTGAAAACCATGGCATCGTACCAGACATGGTTTGTATGGCCAAGGGGCTTACCTGCGGCTATTTACCCTTTGGCTGCCTGATGGTGAGCGACAAGATAGCTGCCAAATTTGATGACGCAATGCTGCCACTGGGACTTACCTATTCGGCCCATCCCGTTAGTTGTGCGGCGGCACTTGAAACACTGAAGATTTATGAAGAAGATGATCTTATAGAAAATGCAGCTTCCATGGGCCAATACATGGAAGAACAGGTGTCTTTATTAAAACAACAGCACCCCAGCATCGGCGATTTCAGGAATACAGGATTGCTGGGGTGCATTGAACTGGTTAAGAACAGGCAAACCAAGGAGCCCCTGGCGCCTTTTAATGCCAAACCTGAGGAACTAACGGTAATGAATAAGGTAGCTGCAAAAATCAAGGAATTGGGAATGTACACTTTTGTAAGGTGGAATTGCATTTTTACAGCCCCACCCCTGATTGTTACCCGCGAACAGATAGACGAGGGCCTGGCCATCATATCCCAGGCCATAACGATTGCCGATGAAGCCTGTGCATAACGAGTGCTGCCGCATACATTAAATTTACCGCTATGCATTCATCAAGACGACATTTTATAAAAACGGTTTCATTGGGCACCGCCACTGCCTGGCTGGCTCCTTTGCCAGGTAAAACAGCTGCGGCAACTGAGAAAAAAATAATTTCAAAAAAAGAGGCGGCGGTTAAGCGCGTTATCATTGACAGTGATACCGCTACAGACGATGCGCTGGCCCTGCTGCTGGCGCTCACGTCACCCAACATAAAAGTGGAGGCGGTTACCATTACAGTTGGGAATGTGGGGTTTGAGCAGCAAACAAAAAATGCCCTGTATACCATAGAAATGGCCGGCAAATCGGGCCAGGTACCTGTTTACCAGGGCTCTGCAAGACCCATTGTAAGAGAGGTTCACGGCACTGCTACGTATGTGCATGGCAGTGATGGCATGAGCGATGCTTTTTTTCCCGACCCAAAGCAACTACCCGAAAAAGAATATGCTATTGATGCCATTATAAGACTGGTAGAAAAATATCCCCATGAAATTACGATAGTGGCCATTGGCCCGCTTACCAATATTGCGCTTGCTTTGTTGCGCCAGCCATCTATTGCCGGCAAAATAAAGGAACTGTATTTTATGGGAGGCATGTATAAATTTTATGGAAACATAAGTCCCATGGCCACCTACAATGTATGGGTTGACCCGGAAGCAGCCAGGATTGTTTTTCAGTCTAAAATTCCGATTACCACGGTAGGTTTTGATATCAGCGTGAAAAGCTCGGTGTTTACAGATGATGACTATGCGCAGGTAGACAAAATAGGAACCGGCTACGCCTCGTTTTTTATGAAGATAAACCGCATCAGGAGAAAGTACTGCAAAGAGCATCAGAAAATGAACGGTTCCAATCACCCCGATGCTATTACGATGGCAATTGTCATTGACCCCAGTATCAGCAAACAAAGCATCAGCCGTTTTGCAGATATAGAGACACAGGGCGAACTAACACGGGGAGCACTGCTGATTGATGAGCTGGGTGTCTGGAACAAGCCGCCCAATGCAACTATTTGCACCGAAGCAGATGAAGACAAATTTAAGAAAATGGTATTTGACACACTAAAACTAGCCTGACCGAATGAAGAACAGCACCGCATCAACACAAAACAACTCATTAATCAATGAAGACCTGGCGCCGGTACCGCAACACAAGCGTACCTGGGGTACCTGGAACTATGCGGCGCTGTGGATTAGCATGAGCCTTTGCATACCTACTTATATGCTGGCCAGTTCGCTGATACAGGGTGGTATGAACTGGTGGCAATCCATCCTTACCATATTTTTAGGCAATGCCATTGTTTTAATACCCATGATATTGAACGGCCATGCCGGAGCAAAATACGGCATACCATTCCCGGTACTGGCAAGAGCAAGTTTTGGAACAAAGGGCGCCAATATACCGGCCATGCTCAGGGCAATTGTAGCCTGTGGCTGGTTTGGCATTCAAACATGGATTGGCGGTGCCTCTTTATATAATATCATCCGTGCCTGGAACCCATCCATGCCTGAAATTAATACCACTGCTTTGTTTCCGCAGGCCATTCCCTTCCTGTGTTTTTTTCTTTTCTGGTTGCTGAATATGTTCATCGTTTACTTGGGTACCGACAGCATCAGGAAACTACTGGTGTTCAAAGCATTTTTTCTGCCCATTGCAGCACTGGCATTGCTGTTTTGGGCCATTACCGCTGCACATGGCCTGGGGCCGATCTTAAACCAGCCATCAAAATTTACTGATACGCCTTCATTCCTTGTCTATTTCTTTCCTGCATTAACGGGCATGGTTGGATTTTGGGCAACGCTTTCGTTAAATATCCCCGACTTTACCCGTTACGCTAAAAGCCAGCACGCACAGGTAAAAGGACAGATTATCGGGCTGCCTCCGTCTATGACCCTGTTTGCATTTATTGGCGTGGTAGTAACATCTGCTACTGCAATTATTTATGGCAGCCCCGAATGGGATATTGTAAAGCTGGCCGGTAAATTTGAAAACAAGATAGTAGTAAGCTTTGCAATGACCGGCATTATCATCTCTACACTGGCCACCAATATTGCCGCCAACATTGTAAGCCCTGCCAATGATTTTTCCAATCTTGCACCTGCTGCCATAAATTTTAAAACCGGCGGCTACCTGACAGGTATTATTGGTGTATTAATATTTCCATGGAAATTAATTGCCGACCCCAATGGTTATATTTTTACCTGGCTAATCGCCTACTCAAGCCTGCTGGGCCCTGTGGGCGGTATTATGATTGCCGACTATTTCTTTATCAGGAGAAAAGTGCTGGTTGCGGACGATCTATACAGGCACAATGGCCTGTACAGTTATACCAATGGTTTTAATACAAAAGCTATTTCCGCATTGTTACTGGGCATATTACCCAATGTGCCCGGTTTCCTGTTGCAGATAAAACTTATATCCGCATCGGTTTTTCCGGAATGGATATCGCATTTATATAATTATGCCTGGTTTGTGGGCTTTTTGGTAAGCGGGACGATTTACTTATTTTTTATGCGGGACTATAAAGTGGCAGCCACTGAAATAACTGAAAAGATGCGTATAAAAAATGCATAAGGATAAAGCGAAAAATTTACTGGTTACACTGCAGGTATAAAGTATATACAATCAATTTCAATTAACAGAATATGTCAGTATTAATCAAAAACGGAAGAATTATAACGGCGTCTGCTGATTTTACCGGCGATATTTTTATTGAAGGCGAAACAATTGCTGCCCTTGGCAAAAATTTACCCGTAACAGCAGATACCACCATTGATGCTGCAGGCAAATTAATTTTTCCCGGTGGTATTGATCCGCATGTGCACCTCGACATGCCTTTTATGGGCACGTTTAGCAGCGATAGTTATGAAACAGGTACACGCGCCGCATTGTATGGCGGCACCACCATGGTCATAGATTTTGTTTTACAAACCCAGGGCAAGTCTTTACAGCATGCATTGAACGACTGGAGAAGCCGGAGCGACAATAACTGCGTGGGCGACTACAGTTTTCATATGGCCGTGACTGATTTTAATGAGGCTACCAAAAAAGAGATCAAACATTTTATTGAAGAGGAAGGCATTGTTTCTTTTAAAACATTTATGGCCTATAAAGGTGCGCTGATGATAGATGACCGGCAAATGATTGGCCTGATGGAAGAAGTAAAAAAATGCGGTGGCCTCATCAATGTACACGCCACCAATGGCGATATGATCGATTACCTGGTGGCCAAACACAGGGCAGAAGGGAAACTATCGCCGCTTTATCATTATTTATCGCAACCAGAAATAACCGAAGCAGAAGCCAGCGAACGCTTTGTGGATATGGCCGGTTATACGGGTTGTCCCGGTTATATAGTACACCTTACCTGCGAAGGCGCTTTAAATGCCGTACGCAACGCTACTAAAAGAAATCAGCACATGTTTGTGGAGACCTGTATTCAATACCTGTTACTGGATGCGTCTTTGTATGAAAAAGATTTTGAAGGTGCTAAATGGGTAATGAGCCCGCCGCTGAGAGAGAAAAAAGACCAGGCCACTTTATGGGCGGGTATTAACCAGGGCCTGGTGCAGGTGGTGGCTACGGATCATTGTCCTTTTAAATGGGATCAAAAATTAATGGGCAAAAATGATTTTTCTAAAATACCCAACGGCCACCCCGCTATAGAAAACAGGATGGAACTGTTGTACAGTGAAGGCGTTGAAAAAGGAAAAATTACGCTTAATAAATATGTAGAAGTAACCAGTACCAATGCCGCAAAAATATTTGGCATGTACCCGCGCAAGGGCACGCTGGCACCCGGCAGTGATGCCGACATTGTAATTTTTGACCCCGGCGAAAAACATGTATTGTCTGCTTCCACCCATCACATGAATGTTGATTACAGTGCCTATGAAGGATGGGAAGTAACCGGCAAAGTGAAAACCGTTTTATTAAGGGGAAAGGTTGTTATTGACAACAATGAATGCACGGCAGAAAAAGGGTATGGGAAGTTTATAAAAAGGAAAAAAGTTTCTCAAATAGTTTAGAGTTGAGAGTTAAAAAATAATAGTTAATGCCATCTGCCATGAATAATTTCAAAAAACCTGACAGCATTATTGCAAAAAAAGCTTACGCTTTTGCTTTAAACATTGTCACACTTTACAAACAATTAATTGAAGAAAAGAAGGAATACGTACTGTCAAAACAACTACTACGATCCGGAACCTCAATTGGAGCAAATGTTAACGAGGCGATTTGTGCTCAGTCAAAAAGAGATTTTGTTCATAAATTAAGTATTGCCCTGAAAGAAACACGCGAAACCGATTATTGGTTAAACTTACTAAAAGACAGCAATTACATTTCAACTGAACGTTTTGATAAAACAATCGGTGATTGTGCCGAAATATATAAGATTCTTAGCAGCATAATCCTTACCACCAAACAAAAATACTTTAGTACTAACACCACTCTTAACTCTTAACTCTTAATTCTAAATTCTCAACTTTTCAGCATGGCAAGAATCATAAAATCCGGTCTTATCCAAATGAGCCTTTCAAAAACAGAAGGAGAAGGCAGTATTGAAGAAATCAAAGAAGCGATGTTGCAAAAGCATATTCCTTTAATTGAGGAGGCCGGCCAGAAGGGTGTGCAAATTCTCTGCTTCCAGGAAATTTTTAATACGCCTTATTTCTGCCCGGGGCAGGATGCCAAATGGTACCAGAGCGCAGAAACAGTGCCCGGCCCCACCACTGCACTGATGCAGGTGTATGCCCAGAAATACAACATGGTCATTATTGTACCTGTGTACGAGAAAGAGCAGGCTGGTGTTTTATACAATACCGCAGCAGTAATTGATGCAGATGGCACCTACTTGGGCAAGTACCGCAAAACACATATTCCGCATACCGGCGGTTTCTGGGAAAAATTCTTTTTTAAACCCGGCAACCTCGGCTATCCTGTATTTCAAACTAAATATGCGAAAATAGGTGTCTATATCTGTTACGACCGGCATTTCCCCGATGGTGCAAGATGCCTGGGATTAAATGGCGCAGAAATAGTGTACAACCCTTCTGCTACTACCGTTGGGCAATCGCAATATTTATGGAAGCTGGAACAGCCCGCGCATGCTGTTGCCAACGGGTACTTTATGGGCTGCATTAACCGTGTTGGCACAGAAGCCCCCTGGAACCTGGGTAAATTTTATGGTAGTTCGTATTTTGTAAATCCACTGGGGCAGATTTTTGCCTGCGCTTCTGAAGAAAAAGATGAATTGCTGATAGCAGATTTGGATCTCGACCTGATTGAACAGGTAAGAGGCAAATGGCAGTTTTTCAGGGACAGAAGACCCGAGACATATGGCCCCATCACCGCACTGTAAGTTATTTTGAATTTTAAATTTTGAATTTTGAATGATTAAGAACAACAGACTAAGCATTGAGCAATACGAGCAAAACTTCAGCGACATTCACCCGCCGTTTGAAACACACAATGCTGCCCTGGTAGAAGCCAACCGTTGCCTGTTTTGCTATGATGCGCCCTGTACAAAAAGCTGTCCTACCGGAATAAATGTTCCAAAATTTATTAAGCAAATCACCACGGAAGATATAAAGGGATCGGCACGTACTATTTTCACCAGCAATATCATGGGTGCAGGATGCAGCAAGGTTTGCCCGGTAGAAAAATTATGTGAAGGCGCCTGCGTATTCAACCTCATGGACGAAGAAGCCATACCCATAGCCAAACTGCAGCGCTATTCAACAGAAGCTGCTATGAAAAAGGGCTGGCAGTTATTTGAGCGAAAGGCCACTACCGGCAAAAAAGTGGCGGTGGTTGGCGCGGGCCCGGCCGGTTTAAGTTGTGCACATATGCTATCACGGCAAGGCATAGACGTAACCATTTTTGAGAAAGAGAGCAAAGGCGGCGGACTAATGACCTATGGCATTGCGGCATACAAGGTAACACCCCAGTTTTGTGCGGATGAAGTAGACTATATAACCAGTATTGGCGGTATAGAAATCAGGTACAACCAGGAACTGGGAAAAGATATTACGCTGGGTGATCTAAAGACAGCCTACGATGCCGTATACATTGGCATTGGCGTTGGCCTGGCAAGGCAACTGGACATACCCGGCGAAGATTTGAAGGGTGTGGAAGATGCTATTTCTTTTATTTACCAGTTAAGAAACAATGAATACCACAAAACCCCGGTGGGCGATAAGGTAGCCGTAATTGGCATGGGTATGACAGCTATTGATGCAGCTACGCAGGCAAAAAGACTGGGCGCCGGTGAAGTAACCATGGTATACCGAAGAACAGAAGCTGAAAAGCCCTGCACCGATGTGGAACTTGATATTGCCAAACTGGATGGTTGCAAGATTATCTGGCTGGCGGCGCCAAAAGAAATTATTGGCAGTGAAGGAAAAGCAACACGACTGGTTTGCAGCATTATGAAACTGGGCGTACCGGATGCCAGCGGACGCCGCAGCCCGGTAGATACCGGTGAAACATTTACATTGGAAGTGGACATGATTATTAAAGCCGCGGGTCAAATGCCGTTTGAGCAACTGGCGGCAGACAATCATCTGGATAACCAGCAGGGTAAGTTACTGGTGAAGGACAAGGCGCTTACCAATATTCCGGGTGTATTTGCCGGAGGTGATGCGGTAAACGGCGGAAAGGAAGTAGTAGATGCGGTGCAGGCAGGGAAGGATGGTGCTGCCGCGATAATAGCGTATTTGTTTCACGCAAAGACGCAAAAAAGCTAAGAAGCAAAGATTTTCGTATAATGCAACGATTCATTCGCTCTTTGATGGCGATGAGGCGATGCGGTAAATGGCGGAAAGGAAGTAGTAGATGCGGTGCAGGCAGGGAAAGATGGTGCTGCCGCGATAATAGCGTATTTGTTTCACGCAAAGACGCAAAAAAGCTAAGAAGCAAAGATTTTCGCATAATGCAACGATTCATTCGCTCTTTGATGGCTATGAGGTGATGCGGTAAATGGCGGAAAGGAAGTAGTAGACGCGGTGCAGGCAGGGAAGGATGGTGCTGCCGCGATAATAGCGTATTTGTTTCACGCAAAGACGGAAAAAAGCTAAGAAGCAAAGATTTTCGCATAATGCAACGATTCATTCGCTCTTTGATGACTATAGTGTAAAGAATTACAATGACCGAAAATGAAATTGCAAGATTAGCCGTAGATATTTGTTTCAAGATTCATTACAAATATGGGCCTGGCTTATTTGAAACGGTATATGAAGAAATTTTTTGCTACGAATGGACAAAAAATAATATTCCTTTCAGTCGACAACAACCAATACCTGTAATTCATGAAGAAATAAAGTTGGAAATTGGATTCAGGGCAGATGTTATAATCGACAACAAGGTTATTATTGAGTTTAAATCGATTGAAGCGCTTGCGCCCGTTCATTATAAGCAGGTGCAAACTTATTTAAAATTAACAGGCATTAAACTTGGTTTATTAATAAATTTTAATGTGCCATTGATAAAAGAAGGCATACATAGAATCGTAAATAAAATTTGAGCTTTGCTTCTTTGCTCCTTGGCTTCTTTGCGTGAAAAATAATTTTTATGGCGAATCTTGAATCCAACTTTCTCGGCATCAAATCTCCCAACCCATTCTGGCTGGCGAGTGCACCGCCGACTGATAAAAAAATAAATGTGCTGAGGGCGTATGAAGCAGGCTGGGGTGGCGTGGTCTGGAAAACCCTGGGCAGCCAGATAAAAAATGTTTCATCCCGCTACTCTGCTGTAGATTTTAACGGCACCAGGGTAATGGGTTTTAATAACATTGAACTAATAAGCGACCGCCCGCTTGCCATTAACCTGAAAGAGATAACAGAAGTCGTTAAATTGTTTCCCGACAGGGCGATGATTGTTTCATTGATGGCAGACAACGATCGCGAAAGCTGGCATGAGCTGATAAAAAAATGCGAAGACGCCGGCGCCATGGGTTTTGAATTGAATTTTGGCTGCCCGCATGGCATGACCGAACGTGGCATGGGTGCTGCAGTAGGACAAGACCCGGAAATTGCCAGGATGGTGGTTGAATGGGTAATGGAAAAAGCCACTATTCCCGTCATTACCAAATTAACGCCCAACGTGCATTCTGTGGTACCAACCGGCAAGGCCGTGGTGGAAGCCGGCACGCAGGCGCTTTCGCTTATCAATACCATTCAGTCAGTAACCGGTGTAGACCTTGACACACTGGTGCCCAATCCCAATGTAGGCGGTAAAACAACTTTTGGCGGTTACTGCGGACCGGCCGTGAAACCCATTGCATTAAAAATGTTAACCACCATTGCCCAAAACCCCGTTACGCAAAAAGTGCCCATTTCCGGTATCGGCGGTATCAGCACCTGGAGAGACGCCGCAGAATTTATGTTACTGGGTGCATCTAACGTGCAGGTATGTACGGCGGCCATGAAATATGGGTTTCGCATTGTTGAAGACATGTGCGAAGGCCTTAACAACTGGATGGATGAAAAGGGATTTAAGACACTGGATGAATTTATTGGCAAATCGGTAAGTACGGTTACCAACTGGGAGGAACTGGATATCAATTTTCATATCGTGGCCAATATTAACCAGGATAAATGTATCCATTGCGGTCTGTGCTATATTGCCTGCGAAGATGCTTCTCACCAATCTATCAATTTGTCTTACGGCAAGCCTTACAATACCTACTCTATTAAAGAAGATGAATGCGTGGGCTGTAATCTTTGCAAGGTAATGTGCCCGGTAGATGATTGCATAACAATGGTAGAGCAGCGCAAAGGAGATGAGTACCTTAACTGGAAAGAATACCAGCGGAGGGGACTGCCGTTGAACGATCATTAACGGCCGGATTATTTTGACTTTTAAATTTTGAATTGAATATGCCCATCAATGCATCCCGCCTGCAACAACATTTTGAAGCCATGAGTGCCATTGGCAAAATTGGTGAAACAGGCACCTGCCGCCCGGCGCATACCATACTTGAAAAACAGGGATTTAACATTGCTGCCCAATGGATGAAAGACGCCGGCATGCAAACGCATATCGACAATTTCGGCAACCTTATTGGCCACCTGAAGGGGAAAAGTACATCATTGCCTGTACTTATGATGGGTTCGCACCTGGACTCTCAACCTTATGGCGGCAGGTTCGATGGCGTGGCCGGTGTGCTGTGTGCCATAGAAGCGGTAATGACATTGAAAGAAAATGGCATTACCCCCGAACGCGGCATCGACGTTATTTCTTTTGCAGACGAAGAAGGCTGGCGATTCAACAAAGGGTTGTTTGGCTCAAGGGGAATTTTGGGCAAACTGGAAGAGGGTGAGCTTCAGCGAAAAGACAAGGATGGCATTACCAGGGAACAGGCATTGATTGATTTTGGCTGCGACCCCACCCAGTTTAAACAAGACGAATACAAACCCGGCAGCATATTTTGTTTTCTTGAATTGCATATAGAACAGGGCCCCGTACTGGATATTGGCAAAAAGCCCATTGGTATTGTAACCGGCATATCTGGTCCGCTATGGCTAACGGTAAAGCTTAAAGGGATGGCCGGTCATGCCGGCTCCGTGCCCATGGCGCTGCGCAAAGATGCCATGGTAGGTGCAGCGGAAATTATTATTGCGCTGAATGAGATTGCTACGCAAGTTCCAGGCGCTCCAACGGTGGGAACGGTTGGAACACTGCAGGTATTCCCTGCTTCAAGAAATATCATTCCCGAAGAAGTAACATTTACAGTAGATCTGCGCGATATTGACCTGGACAGAAGACATCGCTATGAAAAACAACTGATGGAGAAAATAGCGGCCATTACAAAAAAACACCAACTTACCTGCACTATTTCAGAAGATACCAATAACGAACCACGCTACTGCGCTGAATGGATCAAAGATATTATCCGCAGCGAATGCAAAAAACTGCAACTGGATGCACCCGAATTAATGAGCGGACCTTTCCACGATGCCATGGCATTATCGTATGCATGCGATTACGGGATGATATTTGTACGCTGTAAAGACGGCATCAGTCATAACCCATTGGAGTATTCCAGTTATGAAGATCTTGCCCTGGGTGCCGAAGTATTGTACAGAACCATGTTGCAGGTGCTGAACAAATAAAAAGCAAATGCTGATTTTTCGATTGCGTGATTTTGAGATTTGCACGGAATGCAAAAAAAAGCCCGGTCATGAATAACCGGGCCACTAATTGCGATATAAACCCAACTGCGAATACCTGAATTTTTTAGTCGTTTCCTTATTTTGTTGTTGTAATTGATTTTAAAACTGTAGTCGTAAAACTGCGCCCCGCCGGGAACAACCGGGCTTGCGTTTACACGATATATAACTATTGCTGATCTAAACTATTTTTCATTTATATTTTGCCACCATTAAAAGGAAGCATATCAATTGCCTGCACCATCCGCCTTTCCGCGGTTCACTGCATAATTACCTACATTGGCGCCCACCGTTAAACCCACTTCACAATCCGCACGGTAATGTATACCTGCATACATTCTTGACAAAGACGCTTCCTGCGCCATAGCAGCGTATTTTGCAGCGTTTTCAGGAATGATATACGATAACACCGTTGCCGCCGCACCACTAAATGTAGAATGCCCGGATATGTAAGATGGAAAATTGGGTATACCGGTAAGTGTCTTAATAGCCGGGTTGTTCTGTGTTGGACGCGGATTGAAATAAAAATATTTTGTATCCCAGCAAACAATGGCAGCATCCATTTCAGCCATATTAAGCAGGGCCAGGTTTCTTGCCCAACGTACTTCACTAAAATTCTTCGTGATAAAATCTTCGGCAGCTATTGCATCCCAATGCCCCGGTGGCGTATATGTATTTACACCATCGGCCCAGAAATGTACAATGCGGTAATGCTCCCTGGTATCATGTGTGGTATAATTCAATGCTTCATCGGTTTCTGTTTGCATTTTTGAAGACCCGGTAAGCGGCGGCGGGCCCGGCCTTAACGAAATAGCCGTTAAAGAATCAAACAAAAAAGCTTTTACTTTTCCAAACAGCGGCAGCATGGGAGGGCGTTTTGGAACCTCCAGGCTATACCAGGGTTTTTCTCCCCTGGCTATACAATCCGTTTCCAGTTTGGTCCAGTCGGCCTGCGTGCCAATGGCAGCACCTGCCCTGTCTCCCCTGGCCCTGGTAACAAATTTTTGGGCTACGGCCCTGCCCAGCGCTTCACCTGCTTCCAGGTCGCTTCTAACATTGGCGCCTGCAAGAATGCGTGCACGTTTGTGTTCTTCTGCTTTCTGTTGAATATAATCCTGGTCGCCCGGGAAAAGCAGCTTCATCATTTCTACCGAAACACCTTCCACCACAGCATCTTCAGAAGGATAAGAAGGTAAATCTGATTTTGGTATCATGGTAGTCACCGTAGCGTCCACTGTATAAGGCGCTGCACGGTTGTACAGTTTTTTATAATAATAAGCCGCTACCAATGCATCATAAGTAGCCGCGCTTACATATCCATAAGCCCTGGCTGCATAAGGCGGATTGGCAAAAGGAAACTGCGGGTAGGCCAGCGGGTTATTGGCGCTTGGGAAGGGATAAGTTCCATCTGCATTCTGGTAAGGGGGCAAATTATGTTTTGCCACCAGGTTTCTCAATATTTCATTCCAGCGCAATACCGCCCCGGCACTCCAGTATTTTACCATGTCTTTTTCAGCGCTTGTTATATTGGCCTGCCAGGTTTTTATTTCGTTTACCTGTGCAATATAGTCTGGCGTGGTAGTGGCAATTGGCGCAGCCACTGCAAATTCTGTGGGGCCGGCAAGCAACACTGTTTTCCAGGCACCGGCGTCGGCATCTGTTTTAGCGGGTTGCAGCGGAGCCAGGTTATCTGTTCTGCCATCTACTTTTTTAGAGCAGGCAAATGGCAAGCCAATGGCTATAGCAGCTATGGCAATTGTAAAAAATAGCATCTTCTTCCTCATAGCATTATTTTTTTTCAGGAGTGTTGGTAGTTATTTTCTTATGACTTTTAAAAGCAAGTATATAAAACACACCACCATTGAATGCCGTAGCCTGCCCTGCATTTCTGCCAGCAAGTGTATAACTACCGCCGCCAATAACAGACAAACCATCAACTTGCTTTACATTGTATTTTACACTTACCCCGGCGGCAGTACTGTTCATTTTATTGCTGGGAAAGGGCATATTGTTGCGGGTAATATCAAATCCGCCCAATGTGGTCCAGTTACTCACCAACGCTTCTGCAATCATTCTTTCCGTGCGGTAGCCAACCCTGAAGTTAAATTGGGCGGCGTCTGGCATGGATACTTTGTTGGTATAATGCATCTCAGTAGTGTAATAAGCAGTGCGATCGATTGTTACATTGCTTCTTACCACATAGCTGCCTGAAACAGTGGCAAAAAAACTACCCACCTGGTAATCGGCCATGGCACGCAGCGTAAGGTTGGTACTGTGCAGGCCAATCGATAAAGGCAAATAGTCAGCTACATAACTGCTGGCGGGTATAGAAATACCGCCAATGGCATACAACGACAATACACCAGGTCCAACATTCTTTTCGTACGGCATCCATTTTACCCATAGAGAAAGATCCTGTATGCCTTTCTGGCCATGAAGCGTACCCGCACTGGCTTTTGTTTGTACATAAGGTATTCCAAAAAGCACATTTAATTTTTTGCTGATGCCATAGTTGCCCATTACGCCAATCATCTGGGTGGAAACAGTCCCCAGGTTCTGGTTGTCTCTTTTCAATGTGCCTTCCCAATAATTTTTCCAGCTGCTGTAGCTGTACATACCGCCTACGCAAAAATTATTTTTTGCCATCATAATCGCATCAGCATCGGTTTGTGCTTTTACCTGCACAACGCATGCAAGTAAACAGCAAATAAACAGGCAGTATTTACCAATGCCTGCCGCCAGTGATTTCATAATCGAAAGTTTTAGGTTTGCATTAAAGAGGTAAGGAAAACATTTCCCCTACCCCGGCTCTTCTCCCAAAAAAGGAAAAGATGGTTTAATTATTTAATCATATCCAGCTTATGCGAGTCATCTGCTTTCCTCTTTTTTCCTATGCGATAAGAATACCCCAGGCTGATGGAATAATCAGCAAAAGCGGCATCACCCTGTACATGCACCAACTTTGTCTCATCAGTAATTTTTGAATTTTGTAAATTCTGATCTGCTTTATCGGCAGCGCTCTGTATACGGTTCTTTATAAAGTTGTAGGGAACAAATAAGCTAAATGTACTTTGACCTTTCTGATATGATACGCCAGACTCTATGGCTACCACATAACCGGGTCTGCGGTAAGCTACTTGACCGCCCAGCACATCATAAGCAGGAATACCTTCCATTCTGCCTGCAAGAGACAGTGTAAGACTTTTGCTTTTTAGTACCGATGTCATTAAGCCTGCACGTATAAAATACTGGTCGGGGCAGGCGTAGATATTGTAGCCGGCCAATCCTGCTTTAGCAGCAGATTTATAGGTTCCGTTTGATTCTTTTGGATTAAACAAATAATAACCATTGGCAAAACCAGAGATGCCTTTGTATATTCTTGTAAAGCCGGAGAACTCCAGTGAAAATCCAACACCTCCATCGCCCGGCTGTATGGCCTGATCGTTTATAGCGGGAGCACCAATTGTTCCGTCTTTCTGCAGGGGTTTATCAGTAGTGCTATGACTGCCGGTTGCCAGTTTTAAACCAAAGCCAATCATCAGGTTGCCATTCTGTACTTTTTCAGGCGCAACTACCCAATAATTCAGTCCCATGCGCACATCACCAAGACCCTGTGCAAATAAACTGTAACGCGTTAATGCCTTTGTAGCGGTATCTTTATTTAAGGTTAATGTTTGTGAACGTTCATTGTGTACGTAAGGAATCGTTAAATTAAATTGCAGACGGTTGGTTAACCCATAAGATATATTAAAATCTACTGCGTGAGAATATATATTTACTGCATTGCCCAATACCTGGCGTTGCGGTTGTTCTTCTGTTCCCACAAAATGTCTCCATGAATGAAAATAGCGGTAGTTGGCGCCCACCTGTATATCGCCTTTGTTAAGGTTATAAGAATTGGGTCCGCACAGGGCAGTTATTCCACCCATTTGGCGAACAGCCACGCAACCCTGCGCAGCAACATTGTAGTTAGCAACAATGATGAAAACAAAAGATAATAGTATGAGTCTCATATTCAGTTTTATTTAGTTGTAATAAAAAATTATTTTTTCATTTTAAGTTTGTTGACTACCAGTTCACCCACTTTCTTACCGTATTCTGTACTTACAATACAGGAATGATGAAAATGAATGCCTCCATAAAACCTGGCCCAGTTATTTTCTATGGCCGCCTCACGGAAAGAATTAAATGACCTGCTTTCAATGCCAAACTCCAGCTCTGTAGTATCGGTATAGGCGAACTTATCGCCGAACACATGCGATAATGCTTCTGCGTTGGCCGAAGAAACGGTAGAATGACCGCAGGTATATTCCGGGAAGGGTGGTGTTTGCAATACAGGCTGCCAGTTGGGATCTATGTATTTATTGATAACAGTTTCTGGTCTAACGGTATTGGACCGGTACTTTTGATCCCAGCATTGAATAAACGCATCAAACTGTGCGATGGCAGTGATAGCAAATGCATATACGGTAGTACCATAATCTGCATTGGCTTTTTTTGCGGCAATACCTGTAATACTCATCCAGTGCCCCGGAGGCGAGAATTTCTTGGTACCAAACATTACATGGCCCGATACATTCAGCTTGAAAGGGTTATCATCCCAGAATTCGGCAATATGCCTTTGTTCGGGCGTAATGCTGTCAATGGCATTTTTAATAGCCATTACTTCTTTATAATAATCACTGTTTTTATTGGTGATATCAAATTTGTAGGGCGCCGGTGGAACAAATTGTGTTGCGCTATCCATTACCACAGTACGAATTTCGTTCCAGTGCGGCTCCATTGCCGATGTGTACGCCGGGGGTGTAGGCACCCAGCGGCCGGGGGTATCCAGCACATTGTATTTGGCGGCACTCCGGGTCTGGGCATAATTGTCTTTTTTACTCCATGCCAGTATTACAGAAGATACTGTATCCGCATAAGCAATGGTATTGGCCAGTACGTCTTCAGGCATACCATTGTCTGCTACCATTTTTTTAAGGCTGTCGGTATATTCATGCATGCTTCCTGCAGGAAATGTTACCGCTTCACCCAATTTGCAATACGCCAGCAAAGCGGCAAATTCATAATCAACTTTTTTTGTTGTATCAGCCACGGGCAATTGTTTCAGGCCATGCAACTGACCGGCAAGCGACTGGTACTTGTCCGGGTATCCGCCTGCAATTACTTCATAGGCAGCAACGGATGCATACAGGTAGTTGCGTGACGCCACAATAGGACTGAAATTGTTGCCCATTACAACTGTATTTAGTTCATACACCGTTCTGCTAAACATCAGCGGGTCGTGAGTAATTTTGGTGTAATCGGCTTTTTCTTTACAGGATACAAGTATGCTGCAAAGAATAGCAAATGCTACAATGTTCTTCATTATAAATTTTAATTGAAAATGAATGCACGCATACTGCCGCATTCTTGCGGAAGTACATTGGTGCGGTAAAAAAAAGATTATGCCTCGGGGGGCTGCTCTGGTGTAGCGTGCAGAATATCTGTTACCAGGTGAGGTTGGTAACCGTTATATGATTGCCCGGATAAAATTGCGTATAAAGCGGAAACATTCAGCTGCTGCAGGTTATCGTAGTCGCCCAGGACATTCTTTACCAATGAGGAATTGGGCGTGCCTGTTTTTTTTGCTGCGTTGTCCTGCTGCAGGTCATTGGTTGTTTTAAAGATGGCTTCCTTAGCAGATTCCAGGCGCTGTTTGGTTTGGTTGGGAATGCATTTCAGCACCAGCAGGCCATCCTGTATCTTGCGTTTTACATATTTGTAGTGTATGCCATTGACTTCTATTTCACCATCATACCTTTCAAAATCAGCCCAATCTGTCTGGTAGGGCATACTAACAGGCACCTTAATTTCTATGAGTTGGGATTCATCGTATTCGTTCCTGTCAAGCTTTGCTTCCAGTCTTGTATCCGCCTTTTGCTGCATGATGTTAATTACCCAACGGTAACCACACCAGTTGAATAGCAAAAGCCCTAATAATATAACGGAAGCAATCTTTTTCAAAGTCAGTTTTAGTAGAAAGTGTTGCTAAGTTAAAATAATTTCTGATATATAGGCATATATTGGTAGATATTTGCTGCATTTGATTTTTACCCTTTGAAAAAAAGGCGGTTTTAACAGGGCGGCGGAAACCGGCCCCAGCCGCAGTTTTGACAAATATATTGCCGCTGTTCTATGGCAAAAGCAGCCCGCTATTTAACGGTAAATGTTTTCTTGTCCACTCCTACTCCGGTAATTGTCAGGCTTTTCCATTTTTTAGGTAATGCAGACGGAACCTGTACAATTCCTTTAGAGGTAACCTCCAATCCGCCAAAACCCATCAGCACACTTTGCACTATACCGCCCGCCCCGGTAGAGAAATAAGGATTGGTGCCGCCTTTTGTTTCTGCAATTACCCGCAGCGGCGGATTCAGATTGGGCAGGTAAGCATCCTGGAAAAAATGAAATGCCTTCTCACCATCGCCCAGCCGGGCGTATAAGGTAGTAAACACCGCCTGCGTCATAGCCGGTGTGCCTTCGTTGGGCACCCGTGTTTCGTAGTACTCCAGGTCTTTTTTTATTTGTTTGGGATCGGTGATTTCTTTTAGCGGGTAGGCAAGCAGGTTTACATCGGCCTGTTTAATGCCCCGCCCGTCGTAACCGGCGTATTCGCTGGTAACACCATTTTCAAGTTTTAGTATCGGGATATTATTGGCGACATTCATCCAGTCTGCATTGGGTAATATGCCCAATAACTTTGCTGCCTCTGTGGCATGCTGCAATACCGCTTTGGCCGCGGCATTGGTAAAGGCATTATTGTCAATATTCTCAGCCCACTCATCTGCCGCTACAACATTCTTAATATCGTATTTGCCCGGACCATTTCTTTCTACCCGGCTTGCCCAAAAATCTGCGATGGCTGCCAACACAGGCCAGCCTTTTTCCTTCAGCCAGGTTTTATCCTGGGTAACGCAATAATAACTCCAGGCTGCCAGGCCAACATCGGCGGTAATATGGTGTTCAAAAGGACCGCTCAGTGCCCATACCGGCGTTTCTTCTACACCGCTGGCGGCGCTTTCCCAGGGGTACATAGCGCCTTTAAATCCTTTTCCAAATGCATTTTTCTTTGCTGCTTCCAGTCGCTCATAACGGTATTCTACCATGCTTTTTGCAATTTCCGGGTGCAATACCAGCAAACCGGGGTACATCCACAATTCCGTATCCCAGAATACGTGGCCATTGTAGCCAAGACCGCTCAAACCCATTGGCGAAGGCGATAAAGCAGTTCCCTCCCTTACAAAAGAATACAGGTGGTAAATCATACTGTGTACATCCTGCTGACTTTGCGCATCGCCCTCAATCACAACATCGCTTTTCCATAGTTCATCCCAGGCTTTGTTATGAAATTGCAATAGTCTTTCCCGGCCTTCCAGTTTGGCATAAATGGTTAAACGTTCCGCCTCATTCAATGGGTCATCGTGGTGTGCGGAAGTAATGGAAGATCCCGCCACCGAAAAACGATAGGTTTCGCCTGCTTTAATGGTTTTACTGAATTTCATGAGGTGCATGTTGTTATCCCACATTTCATGTATCACCCTTGGTTCCTGTCCATGCGGCTCGCTGAATAAAAATGTATTGGATGCGCACATGGTTAGTTTGCCGGTAGGGCTTTTAGCAGAAGAAGTAAGCAAACTAATTACCACATGCGGCCTGTCAATTTCATTGTAGTAATTCTGTACATCTTTCAATGCGTCCGGCGCTTCCATTACACTGGCGCTGTTAATGGCAATGTCTTTTTTAGCGGTGATGCTAACGTCCATCAATACGGTATAAGGCAGTTGCCGAAGGGAATAATACGTGTAAGACACGGTAGCCTTGTCTGTATAGTCGAAAGAAGTGGTAAATGCCGCATGACGCATGTCCAGTTCCTGTTTCATGTTGGCGATATTGCCGCTGCCGATGCGGCTGCCGTCAACTTCCAGGTACATGTTCAGCAAATTAAAACTGCGCAGAAAATTGCT
>Ga0070666_10000042_pt1 | contig 112296 bp, 95 predicted proteins | sample KBSS23metaG_FD_64677 | JGI IMG/M metagenome (GOLD analysis project Ga0070666, IMG submission 64677) | Switchgrass rhizosphere microbial communities from Kellogg Biological Station, Michigan, USA - KBS S2-3 metaG | ecosystem: Host-associated > Plants > Roots > Rhizosphere > Soil ... | reverse complement strand
ACGTGAGACGTGAGACGTGAGACGTGAGACGTGAGACGTGAGACGTGAGACGTGAGACGTGAGACGTGAGACGTGAGACGTGAGACGTGAGAAAATTGGAACCCGCAAAGATAGGAAAATTAAACAAACTACTCACGTCTGACACCTGACGTCTCACGATAAACATTGATCACCGACATAAAGCTGAAATATGAAATCTTTTTTAGACGAAAATTTTTTGCTGCATGGCAAGGCGGCTGAAGAATTGTATCATGGTTATGCCAAAGACATGCCCATTATAGATTATCATTGTCATTTGCCCCAGCAGCAAATAGCGGCCGATAAACAGTTTGAAAATTTAACGCAGGCCTGGCTATATGGAGATCATTATAAATGGCGTGCCATGCGTACCAATGGCATAGAAGAAGGCTATTGCACCGGTAATAAACCTGATTACGAAAAATTTGAACAATGGGCCGCTACTGTTCCCTATACGCTGCGCAATCCTTTGTATCACTGGACGCACCTTGAACTGCAGCGGTATTTTGGTATAAAGGATATATTAAATACCCGATCGGCAAAGAAAATCTATGATCACTGTTCAGCACAATTGCAGACAAAAGAATTTAGTGTCCGCAACCTGCTGTTAAAAATGAATGTGCAAACAGTTTGCACCACAGATGATCCGATTGATTCACTGGAATATCACTTACAATTAAGATCAGAAGGGTTTGCCATACCCGTACTGCCCGCTTTCAGGCCCGACAATGCCATGAACCCGGATGATCCCGTTAAGTTCAACGCTTACATAAAAAAACTGGAGTCTGTTACCAATGTATCGGTATCCAATTTTAATGATTATTTGTTTGCACTGGAAAACCGCCATGATTTTTTTGCGTCGGCAGGTTGCTGCGTATCGGATCACGGACTGGAAGAGATATGGGCAGAAGAATTTACGGGTTCGGAAGTGGAAACCATTTTCACTAAAATACATTCCGGCAAGTCATTGAACGACCTGGAACGCCGGAAATTCAAATCGGCCATGCTGCTGCATTTTGCTGAATGGGACTGGGAGAAAGGCTGGGTACAACAATACCACCTGGGCGCATTGCGCAATAACAACACCAGGATGCTGCAGCAACTGGGACCAGATACAGGCTGGGATTCTATCGGCGATTATTCTCAGGGCAGGCCATTGGCAAAATTCTTAAACCGTCTTGACACAGAAGATAAACTGGCAAAAACCATTATTTACAATTTGAATCCTTCAGACAATGCATTAATGGCCTCCATGATAGGAAATTTCAATGATGGATCAACACCCGGCAAAATTCAATTTGGCTCGGGTTGGTGGTTTATGGACCAGAAAGACGGTATGACGCAGCAAATGAATGCCCTTTCAAACATGGGGCTCATCAGTCGTTTTGTAGGGATGCTCACCGATTCAAGAAGTTTTCTTTCTTTTCCAAGACATGAATATTTCAGGCGCATACTGTGTAATTTGTTTGGTGAAGAAATTGATAAAGGTGAATTACCCAATGATATTGAATGGACAGGAAGCGTTATCAGGGATATTTGCTATAATAATGCCAGGCAGTATTTTAATTTTCAACCAGCCAAATCATTGGCAGGTGTTGCATAAACATTTCAACCAACAAAATGGATTTATTTAATATTTCTGGAAAAATTGCACTGGTTACGGGTTGTACAAAAGGAATTGGAAAAGCAATGGCGGTTGGATTGGCCGAAGCCGGCGCAGATATTATTGGTGTATCCGGATCACTTGCTTTGCACGACAGTGAAGTGGAAAAAGAAGTAAAAGCCACCGGCAGAAAATTTACCGCTTACCAGGCAGATTTATCCGATCGCACAGCATTGTACGCATTTGTGAGCCGGCTACATAAAGAAAACCCGGTGATAGATATTTTGGTAAACAACGCCGGCACCATAATGCGTATGCCGGCAGCCGAACACCCGGATGAATACTGGGACAAGGTACTTGCCATTAACCTGGATGCGCCGTTTATACTGGCCCGCGAAGTAGGTAAACAAATGGTTGCCAGGGGTAGTGGTAAAATTATTTTTACCTGTTCCTTATTGAGTTTCCAGGGAGGTATTAATGTGCCTGGTTATGCGGCCAGCAAGGGCGCACTGGCCAGCCTGGTAAAAGCACTGGCCAATGAATGGGCCGGCAAAGGTGTAAATGTAAATGGCATTGCACCTGGCTATATTGCTACAGACAATACAGAAGCGCTGCGCAATGATGAAGAGAGAAGCAAAGCTATTTTAAGCAGGATACCTGCCAACCGCTGGGGACAACCAGAAGACTTTAAAGGCGCCACTGTATTTTTGGCCAGCAAAGCGGGTGAATATGTACATGGTACCATCCTTACGGTTGACGGCGGATGGATGGGCAGATAGTACTGAGAAAAAATATAAAAGTAAAAAAGCAAAAGCAACGCAACAATCAGGAACAGCTTCGCAGTATTTATTTTTGACTTTTTACTTTTGAATTTTGACTTTTGAATTTAATTCCCAGGCTAACAAATAATGAATTATCAAACAATGGAAATACGTTTTCAGCATAGTCCAAAAGAAACCAGCCAGATGGATACGCAGCAACTGCGTACTAATTTTTTAGTAGAAGGCCTTATGCAACCTGGCGTTATGAAACTGGTATATTCTCATTACGACAGAATGATTATAGGTGGCGCTGTACCAGGGTCAACAGCACTTAACCTGCCCAATGAAACGGAATTAAAAGCTAATTACTTCCTGGAGCGGCGCGAACTGGGTATTATTAATGTGGGTGGAAAAGGTACTGTAATTGCAGACGGAACAGGCTATGAATTAGATAAGCTGGAATGCGTTTACCTGGGCAAGGGCACGAAAAATGTAAGTTTCAGCAGCGCTAATGAAAAGGAGCCCGCTTATTTTTATTTGTTGTCAGTACCTGCTCATCACAGTTATCCCAATACAAAAATGACCAGGCAGCAGGCCGCACCGGTGCAGTTGGGCGAGGCGGTTACTTCCAATAAAAGATCTTTATACAAATACATACACAACGATGGCATACAAAGTTGCCAGTTGGTAATGGGACTAACCGTACTGGAAGAAGGAAATGTCTGGAATTCAGTACCGCCCCATACGCATACCCGCAGAATGGAAGCCTATTTTTATTTTGATGTAAATGAAAATCATCGTGTCATGCATTTTATGGGAGAGCCGCAACAAACCCGGCATGTTGTAATTGGCAACCGGGAAGCAGTAATTTCGCCGCCCTGGAGCATGCATTTTGGTGTGGGTACGGCCAATTATGGTTTTATCTGGGGCATGGCAGGAGAGAACAAGGAATTCACAGATATGGATGCAGTGGCAATTAAGGATATTCGGTAGTTCGAAATTCGAAATTCAAAATTAAAAAGTCAAAAGTTAAAAGTAAAAATGCGGCAGACGGCGATATCCAAGGCTATCTGATTCTTTCTTAAATTTTGCCTTTTTTAATTTGCCCGGTGTGAGGTATCCGTGTCTTTTTTGAATTTTGCCTTTTTACTTTTGACTTTGTTCGAAATAAACTATCCGGTCCTTTTTTGACTTTTGAATTTTGCCTTTCTAATTACCAGTTCTTTTTGAATTTTGACTTTTGAATTTTTAATTATCATATCAAACCAAGAAACAATGTCAAAAAAAGTTGTAACACTCGGAGAAATTATGCTGCGTCTGTCAACGCCGGATTTTAAGCGGTTTGTACAGGCCGATACATTTGATGTGACCTATGGAGGCGGAGAAGCAAACGTAGCAGCAGCCTTGTGTAACTATGGCTTGAATGGAACATTTGTTACCAAAGTTCCAAACAATGCAATTGGCCAGAGTGCCATCAATCATTTGCGCCGCTATGGCGTGGATACGCAGTTTATAGCCAGGGGCGGCGACCGCCTGGGTATCTATTTTTTGGAGACCGGTGCATCCATGCGGGCATCGCAGGTTATTTATGACCGGGCCGGGGCTTCCATAGCCGATGTGGATATCAAAGAATTTGATATCGATAAAATACTGGAAGGCGCCAGTTGGTTTCATACAACGGGTATTACGCCGGCGCTGAGCGATAAAGCCGCTGCCCTGACCGAAGCAGCACTAAAGGCCGCCAAAGCAAAAGGCATTACCACCAGCATAGATTTAAACTATCGCAAGAAACTCTGGAGCAAAGAAAAAGCAAGGGAAGTAATGAGCAGGCTTTGTAAATATGTAGATGTATGCATCGGCAACGAAGAAGATGCTGATACAACACTTGGTTTCAAAGCAAAAGATACCGATGTTACAAAAGGCGAGTTAAACCTGGACGGGTTTAAAGATGTATTTAAACAAATGAAGGAAAAGTTTGGGTTTAAATATATTGCATCGTCGCTGCGCGAAAGCCATAGTGCCAGCGACAATGGATGGAGTGCCCTGGTATACGATGGCACTGATTTTTATCATACCAGGAAATACGAAGTACGTATTGTTGACCGTGTAGGCAGCGGCGACTCATTTGCCAGTGGCTTTATTTATGGTTTGGTAACCGGTATGCCCATGCCCGAAGCGGCAGAATTTGGTGTGGCGGCTTCTGCCATTAAGCATACCATTCCCGGCGATTTGAACCATGCAACACTGGGCGATGTAAAAGATTTGATGAAGGGAGACGGAAGCGGAAGGGTGCAGCGATAAGTACCCGGGCTGTTATTTGTCAATAACAGAACAGGAAGCATAATTTTATAACACAACAGAAAATGATTATAGACACCCTAAAAAACGCCGCTAACTATTTCAGCGTTCATCCCTTGTTTGCCAAAGCCTTTGAATATATCAGTAAAACAGATCTGACTGCTGTAGCGCCCGGCAAGTATGAAATAGACGGAGATAACCTGAAAGCTGCATTTTCCAGCAAGAAAGGGATGACGGCTGAAGAATCAGTGTCAAAATTTGAATGTCACGACAAACATATTGACATCCAGGTTTGCATCAGCGGCGTTGAAACATTTGGCTGGAAGCCTCGTGAAAAATGCCTGGTACCCAATGGTGGTTATAACGAAGTAAAGGATGTGCAGTTGTATACCGATACACCCGATACATGGTTTCAATTAACCAATGGGCAGTTTGTTATCTTATTTCCGCAGGATGTGCATGCGCCCATGATTGGCGATAAGGAAATAAAAAAACTGGTCATTAAAGTAAAAATATAAGATATTCCATTGGCTGCCGGCAGGCCTCATTGCCTGCGGAAATGAAAGCATCCGGCCGTCATATAATAAAACAGCAATAATAGTATGAGCAATATCAGTAAAACAACAGCGGCAATAATAGAGCAGGGCATGCTGCCCCTTTATTTTAATGCAGATGAAACCATTAGTATAGATGTTCTAAAAGCCATTTACAAAGCTGGCGTAAAAGCGGTTGAATACACCAACAGGGGGGAAGCGGCGTTTAAAAACTTCAAAAAGCTGATTGAAGTCCGCAATGCAGCAATGCCTGGTTTATTGCTGGGTATTGGTACCGTGAAGGACTTAAAAACGGCAGAAAATTATATCGGTGCCGGCGCTGATTTTTTGGTAAGTCCTGGTTTTGTGAAAGAAGTGGCTGACTACGCCAACAGCAAAGATGTATTTTATGCACCGGGATGTATGACGCCCACGGAAATCATTGCGGCCGAAAACAGCGGCATTACATTCATTAAACTTTTTCCGGGCAATATGCTGGGGCCGGAATATCTCAGCAGTATCAAGGATATTTTCCCTAAATTGTTGTTCATGCCCACCGGTGGTGTAGATACCACCACTGAAAATATTGCCGGTTGGTTCAAAGCCGGTGTATGTGCAGTAGGAATGGGCAGCAAACTCATCAGCAAGAAATTAATGGAGCAAAAAGATTATGCAACAATAGAAGCTGAAACAAAAAAAGTATTTGAGATCATCAATAAAGTAAAAGCAGGACTGTAATTGTTTCAATCAATAATTTTTCAGGAAATCACAACCGGGTTTAGCTATTTAAAAAAGCCATAATGAGTCAATCAACGATTGGAAAATACCGCTGGACAATCTGCGCCCTGTTATTTTTTGCTACCACTATTAACTATCTCGATCGCCAGGTACTGAGTCTTTTGAAGCCGGTGCTGGAAGATAAGTTCCACTGGAGTAACAGTGACTATGCCAATATTGCCGCTGTTTTTCAATTTACCTATGCTATTGGGTTGTTGTTTGCCGGGCGAATCATTGATAAACTGGATACCAAATGGGGATACGCCTGGGCCATTATCATCTGGTCGCTGGCAGCAGTTATGCATGCGATTGCCATACCAATAGGTGAGGCCATTGCCACGGCATTGGGCTGGATTGGCATTGTAGCCGTTCCTGTATCCATTGCAGGCTTCATGTTTTCGAGGGCTATACTGGCGTTGGGCGAAGCGGGTAATTTCCCTTCGGCTATTAAGGCCACTGCAGAATATTTTCCGAAAAAAGAAAGGTCTTTTTCTACCGGTATTTTCAATTCGGGTGCCAATGTGGGCGCTGTATTGGCGCCACTCTCCGTTCCGTGGATTGCCGCCAACTGGGGCTGGGAAGTTTCTTTTATTATTATTGGTGCACTCGGTTTTCTATGGTTGGTGTTTTGGCTGGCTATGTATGAAAAACCCGAAAAACAAAAAAGACTTTCTGCTGCAGAATTTGCATATATTAATAGTGATGTTGATGACAATAACCTCGCACCGGTGGTTGCAGGGGCAAAATATGAGAAGATATCCTGGATCAAACTATTGGGATACAGACAGACATGGTCTTTTACTTTTGGTAAGTTTATGACGGACGGCGTATGGTGGTTCTTCCTGTTCTGGCTGCCTGCTTTTCTAAAAGACCAGCATGGTATGTCAAGCACCGAGATGATTATTCCCCTGGCCGTATTGTATACCATAACAGGCATAGGCAGTGTTAGCGGCGGCTGGTTTCCCATGTATTTTATCAGAAGGGGATATAACCCTTACGATGGACGAATGAAGGCCATGCTGGTAATAGCAACTATCCCGCTGGTGGTATTGCTGGCACAGCCTTTTGGCGATGCTAATTTCTGGATTCCGGTAATGCTGATTGGTATTGGTACGGCCGCTCACCAGGCCTGGAGCGCCAATATATTTACAACGGTTTCTGATATGTTCCCTAAAAAAGCCATTGGTTCTGTTGTGGGCATTGGCGGAATGGCAGGTGGTATCGGCGGCGTATTAATGACCAAACTGGGCGGTTACCTGTTTGATTATTATAAAGCATTGGGTCATATCAAAACAGGCTATACCATCATGTTTGCTATCTGCGCCTTGTCTTACCTGGTAGCCTGGGGCGTTATGAAAGTACTGGTGCCAGCATATAAGCCTATAACCGATTTATAGTGATCGGCATTACGAGTTGGTTGCAGAAGGAAAATCAAACCCAAACAGGCTGCCTTCTCCCGGTACACTGCTTACAGCAATATGGCCACCCTGTGCCTCAATAAATTCTTTTGATATCGCCAGGCCCAGTCCCGTGCCACTGCGTTCATGCGTACCCGGTACTTTAAAATAGCGGTCAAAAATTTTAGGCAGGTATTTTTCTTCTATGCCTTTTCCATGATCCAGCACGGTAAACATTACACTGTTGTTTTTTGTGAATGCTTTTACTTCGATAATGGTGCCTTCAGGAGAATACTTAATGGCATTGGTCAGGAAGTTGATCAGCACCCAGGATGTTTTTTCTGCATCTGCATGAATAAGCGGTAATTTTTCCTGTACCGCTACCTGCACCTGTATGTTTTTTTGCTGTGCCTGCGATGCAACGGCCTGCATAGACTGCTCAATAATAACAGCTGGAAGGGTGGCCTGCAGTTTTAGCTGAATATTACCGGTTTCTACCTGCGACATATTCAGCAGCTCGCCCGTTATCTTTAATAATCTTTCTGCATCGTCGCTAATGCTTTTTATCAATTCCTGTTGTTCGGTATTAAGGTTGCCAACACGGCTGTCGGTAAGCAGCCGGGCACTCATTTTAATAGCAGAGATGGGCGTTTTCAATTCGTGCGATACGGTGGCAATAAAATTTGTTTTGGCTTCATTCAATTCATGAAACGGTGTAATGTTTCTTAAAACAATTACTTTTCCAATTACTTCATTGTTGCTGGTTACATTCAGTACATCTTTGTTAAAATAGCTCTCTTTGTTGTCGGCATAAATTTTCAGTTCTTTTTTTTCACCGTCTTCCTGCAGAATGGTCCGCATCAGGTCATTGCTCAATGCCACGTCGGGCGCATATTTACCAGCAATATCGCGTTCTTTCAGGCCCAGTAGATTTTGTGCCACTGCATTCAGGAACAAAATATTTTTCTTTGTGTCAAGCCCCACAATACCATCCTTCATCTGGTTGATGATGGTCTCAATGCGGCTCTTCTCAAACTGCATACGGGCTATATTGCTGTTTTCATACTCATCCAGCTTTTCGGCCATGCTGTTAAACGCGCTGGCAAGGTCGCCAAACTCGTCATCCTGCTTAAGGTAAATGCGCTTACGGTAATTTTTATTCGCAATTTCTTTTATACCATCTGCCAGCGATTGTATGGGTCCCGATAAAATACCAGGCAGGTTGAAAATAAAAGTAAATGAAACCAGCGTAAGAATGGTGAAGGTTACCGTAAGCCAGAACCGGGCATTATCGGCCGTCTTTTGCACCACCTGGTTTTTGCGCAGAATGGCCAGTTCGTTTAAGTCCTGTATGCGTATCAGCGATTGCCTGATTTCGGGGTAATTGGTAGAATCCGTTGGATTAGCCACCAGTTCGCCGAAGTTTTTGCGTAACTCCACCGTGGCGTCTTTTTCGCCCTCTTCGGTAATATTGTTTTCCTGCTTTACCAGGTTGTCTTCAAACAACTGAACAGCATCTTTTCTTATTTTGATTGATTCAAGTGCCTTCAGCATATTGTTGCAATACAATAGCGATTCATGGTTATTTTTCAGTACCATATTGGTATCCCTGCCCAGCCGGTTAATGCTTAATATGCCCAATATGCCAAACAGCAATATAATGACGAAGAGGAAAATAAGACCGATGGATAATTTTGTTTTTAATTTCATTCTCATATTACGACAAGATTACAATATCAATTTCAGCGGCTGAAAGCTTATTCAGTAACTGGTTAAATACCGCTGTATTCAAAATTACGCTGAATAAATTGAGATGCGGTTTCCCAATACAGATGGTGGTAATGGACTTTTCTTCGGCCGTTGCTATGATGCCTTTCGAGATATTATTATGTCTTACCCGTATTACTTCTGCCCCCAGTTCTGTGGCCAGCTTAAAATTATTAATCAGGTGTCGCTGGGCTGCCAACCCAATTTTATCGCCATCTTCTTTGGGTGTTTGCACATACAATAACCACCATTTGCTGTGGTAGTAATTGGCCAGCCTGGCTGTTTTGCGGATTACGTTTTTGGCCGTTTTTTCATTGCTGCCAATACAGGCCATAAAACGCTCATGCTTAAGCGCTGTGTTTTTTGGCACTTCTGTTTCAACTTTTCTTTCCACCTGCGAGGCCACTTCTTTCAATGCCAGTTCACGTAACTGCAAAATTCTGTCGGCCTGGAAAAAATTCTTTAAAGACCTTTCTATTTTATCGGCAGTATATATTTTCCCTTCTTTTAAACGGGTTACCAGTTCGTCGGCGGTTAAATCAATATTTACCACTTCATCGGCCTGCTGCAATACACTGTCCGGTATGCGCTCTGCCACATCAACGCCGGTGATTTCCTTTATCTCTGCATGCAGGCTTTCGATATGCTGAATATTCACGGCGCTGATAACATTAATGCCGGCGTCCAGTACATCCATCACGTCCTGCCATCTTTTTTCATTTTTACTGCCTTCAATATTGGTATGCGCCAGTTCATCAATAATTACAATCTCAGGGTGTAAATTCAATATGGCCTGTACATCCAGTTCTTCCAGTTCCTTTCCCTTGTAAAATAATTTTCGCCGCGGAATGACCGGCAAACCATCCAGCAGTGCATGGGTTTCTGCGCGCAAATGGGTTTCAATATAACCGATCTTTACATCAATGCCGTTGCGCAAAAGGGTTTGCGCCTCCTGCAGCATGCGATAGGTTTTACCTACACCTGCACTCATGCCAATATAAATTTTGAACTTGCCCCGCCTGCTTTTACGGATAAGCTCCAAAAACTGTTCGGCATTTTTTTCCTGGTCTGGCATAATGGCTTTGTACTGTTTCTATGATATGGATATTATCTTTTGAACCGCGGTTATTGTTTTAGCCTTTTCTGCAAAGTAATATTTTTTATAACAGAAAGAAGGTATGCTGCGCTCTGCAGCACCAGGGACGCAGCATTTACTACCTTCTCAAAAATTTTCTTCGTTCGCCGCACTGTTATTTTAAGTTATCCAGCGCCAGGTTCAGTTCCAGCACATTTACTTTACTGGTTCCAAACATTCCCAGCAATGGTTTTTCCGTGTGCTGATCCAGCAATGCGGCTACTTTGCTTTCATCCAGCCTGCGCACAGCCGCAATTCTTTTTACCTGCACTTTAGCACCTGCCGGTGAAAGATCCGGGTCCAATCCGCTGCCAGATGCCGTTACCAGTTCCGATGGTATGGCTGCTTTATCAACACCGGGATTATGAACCAGGAAACTATCAATCCTGTCCTGCACCTGTTTGAGGTAGTCGGGATTGGTGGGGCCCTTGTTGCTGCCTGCACTTCCCGCAGCATTGTATGCAACCGCAGAGGGACGGCTCCAGAAATATTTGTCGCTGTAAAAACTTTGCCCTTCTAAGCTATAACCAATCGTTTTTCCATTGAGGGTAATGGTTTCGCCCAATCCTTTATTGGGTGCAATTTGGGCAACACCCCAAATTAATACGGTGTAAATGCCTGCAAAAAACACCGTACAAACAACGGTGAGTTTTATTGCGGGAAGAATATGTTGTTTCATGTAATAAAAATTAAAATTTTAAAATGATTGCTTGAATTTATCAGCTGTTAATCAGTATTCATTATTTGTCGCATACAGAAAAGCTAATTAAAACCAGATACTCACCAGCAAATCGATCAGCTTAATACCGATAAACGGTATAATAATACCACCCAGTCCGTATATCAGCAGGTTTCTTCTTAGTAGTGCACTTGCGCCAATGGGTTTATAGGCAACACCCTTCAGTGCCAGCGGAATCAACAGGGGTATAATAATTGCATTGAAAATGACTGCCGATAAAATAGCGCTCTCAGGGCTGTGCAGCTTCATAATATTAAGTGCCTGCAGGCCTGGAATGGATACTACAAACAAGGCCGGCACAATGGCAAAATATTTGGCTACATCATTGGCAATAGAAAAAGTAGTAAGCGTTCCCCTTGTCATTAGCAATTGTTTTCCTATTTCCACAATTTCAATCAGCTTGGTAGGATCGTTGTCCAGGTCAACCATATTGCCGGCTTCTTTGGCGGCCGCGGTACCACTGTTCATGGCCACGCCAACATCTGCCTGCGCCAATGCGGGTGCATCGTTCGTGCCATCGCCCATCATAGCTACCAGCTTTCCGCCCTGTTGTTCTTTTTTAATGTAATTCATTTTGTCTTCCGGCTTTGCTTCGGCAATAAAATCATCCACACCGGCTTTTTCTGCAATAAATTTTGCGGTAAGCGGGTTATCTCCGGTAACCATCACTGTTTTTACACCCATTTTGCGCAATCTTTCAAAGCGCTCATGGATGCCGGGTTTAATAATATCCTGCAGTTCAATGACGCCTACTATTTTTTCATTCTGGCTTACTACCAGCGGGGTTCCGCCATTGGATGAAATAATGGTTACCCTGCCGGCAGTTTCCTGCGGAACCGTATTGCCGGCTTTGGTAATTAAATTTCTTATTGAATCAAAAGCGCCCTTTCGTATTTTCAGGCCATTGGGCATATCAATTCCACTGCTCCGTGTTTCTGCGGTAAATTCAATAAACCGGGCGCCATTTGTGTTGAAACTGTTTACATTAATAGCGGCCAGCTCTATGATGGATTTCCCTTCCGGTGTTTCATCGGCCAGCGACGATAAAGCACAGGCTTCTGTGAAAGCCGTTTTGTCAATACCATCGGCCGGCCAGAAATGGGTAGCCTTGCGGTTGCCAATGGTAATGGTTCCGGTTTTATCGAGCAATAAAGTGTCAAGATCGCCTGCTGTTTCAACGGCTTTGCCACTTTTGGTAATCACGTTGGCACGCAATGCCCTGTCCATACCGGCAATGCCTATGGCGCTCAATAAGCCGCCAATGGTGGTAGGGATTAAACACACAAACAGCGAAATAAATGCAGCAATTGTAATAGGCGTTTTGGCATAGTCACCAAACGGTTTCAGGGTAACACATACAATAATGAAGATAAGGGTAAAGCCGGCCAGCAAAATAGTCAATGCAATTTCGTTGGGTGTTTTTTGCCTGGATGCTCCTTCTACCAGGGCAATCATTTTATCCAGAAAGCTTTCTCCGGGTTCTGTGGTTACCCGCACTTTAATTCTGTCGCTTAAAACTTTTGTGCCACCTGTTACGGAAGACTTGTCACCACCCGATTCCCTTATCACCGGCGCACTTTCGCCGGTAATGGCCGATTCGTCGATGGTGGCAATACCTTCTATGATTTCCCCATCCATCGGAATGGTATCGCCCGCCTCACAAAGAAATACATCTCCCTTTGTTAATTGCGATGAAGGCACAATTTTTACTTCATTGGTATAGATTTCGCCGATGGGAAATATTTTTTTTGCGGGGGTGTCTTCCCTTGTTTTCCGGAGGCTGTCTGCCTGTGCCTTACCACGGGCTTCTGCTATGGCTTCCGCAAAATTGGCGAATAAGAGTGTAATGAAAAGTACGGCGGTAATAATGATATTGTACAACAGATCGCCCTGTGCTTTCTCGCCGCTTACAATCCAAATGCACACAGCCAGCATGATAATAGTGCCTATTTCCACCGTAAACATAACCGGGTTGCGGAACATGATACGTGGATTGAGTTTGATAAAAGATTGTTTAAGCGCTTCCTTTACCAGGGAGGCTTCAAACAGTTTATTTGATTGTTTCTTTGACATGATTTTTTTTTGGGTCGCACAGAGCTAACGGAGCTAACAGAAAAAGGAAATAATATTGTTTCTACCCTATTGGCTCTTCGCGACTATTTACTTAATGAAAATATTCAGCTATCGGCCCCAATGCCAGTGCCGGGAAAAAACTCAGCGCCGCTACTATAAATATCACCGCTATGATCATGATACCAAATGTGCCGGTATCCGTTTTAAGGGTACCCGCGCTTTCAGGTATATATTTTTTCCTGGCCAGTATGCCGGCGATGGCCACCGGTCCAATGATGGGCAGGAAGCGCGCCAGCAGCATCACAATGCCACAGGTAATATTCCAGAAAGGAACCCCGTCTCCCAGTCCTTCAAAGCCAGAACCGTTGTTGGCGGAAGAAGAAGTGTATTCGTACAGCATTTCTGAAAAGCCATGGTTGCCGGGATTGTTTAACCAGCCGGCATTACCTGCAGGGTCATGCGTAAATAAATGAGACGACAAGGCAGTAAAACTCAGGATCAAAAAAGTATGCAGCAACGCAATAATAGTGGCAATCTTCATTTCCTTTGCTTCTATCTTCTTTCCCAGGAATTCCGGCGTACGACCTACCATTAAGCCAGAAATAAATACCGCAATAATGATATAGATATAAAAATTCAGGAACCCAACGCCCACGCCGCCGTAAAATGAATTCACCATCATGCCCAGCATGGCAAACATGCCGGTGAGGGCGGTAAAACTGTCGTGCATGGCATTCACTGAACCATTGGATGTAACAGTGGTGGTAATACCCCAGTACGCAGCGGCAGCGGGTCCAAAACGAACTTCTTTTCCTTCCATACTGCCCAGGTTTTGAACAATGCCCATTTTACCAATGGCCGGGTTGCCTTTCATTTCCTGGTAAATGGAAGGGATAACAAAGAGCAGGAACCCAACCGTCATTACACCAAAAATCATCCAGGCCAATTTTTTTCGTTTCAGCATATAGCCGAGCGCAAATACCAGGGCGATGGGTATTAAAATGATGCACACATTTTCGATCATATTGGTAAAATAATTGGGATTTTCCAGCGGGTGTGCCGAATTGGCGCCGAAGAAGCCGCCGCCATTTGTACCCAATTGTTTAATAGCTACCATGGCGGCTGCGGGCCCCCTGGAAACATTTACCGTATCGCCCTGTAAAGAGATATATTGATCTTTGCCCTTAAAAGTCATTGGCATGCCATTAAACAATAATGCCAATGCCACTACAACAGAGAGCGGTAACAATACTCTTGTACAGGATTTGATAAAGTAACTATAAATATTTCCCAGCTTATCGGTGGTTTTTTCTTTCATGGCTTTAAAAACCACAGCACAGGCTGCCATGCCTATACCAGCACTGATAAACTGGAACAGCATCAATATCAATTGTCCCAGGTAAGAAACACCTGTCTCGCCCGAATAGTGCTGCAGGTTGGTATTAGAGATAAAACTGATGGTGGTATTAAAAGCCAGATCGGCGCTCATAGACGGATTGCCATCGGGATTGAGCGGCAGCCAGCTCATATTCATCAGGATAAACATAGACAATAGAAACCAAACGAGGTTGATGAGTAGCAATGCCACCAAATTTTGTTGCCAGCTCATTTCTTTTTCTGGCGTAATGCCACCCAGCCGGAAGAACAATTTATCAACTGGGTTAAGCAGGGGATCCAGCCAGGTTTTCTCCCCGTTGTATATTTTGCCGATATAACGGCCCAGGGGGATGGCCAGGAGCACTGAAATAACAAACATGGCTATTACGCCGATAATTTCTGTATTCATTTTTAAAAGGTTTAAGGCGAAGTGAGGGGAAAGGAAGGCAGGCCTGCCGGCCACCATACCCTGAGCCCTGCACCCGGCTCCTTGTTTAAAATTTTTCTGGTTTTACAAGCACATAACAGAGGTAGCAGAAAACCAGGATGGAGATGATGAATAAAACGGTCATAAATATTTATTTTAACACATACGTATTTACGAATTAAAAACTATTGTGTATTTGCGTATAAACAACTATTAAATATTTGCGAAATAATATGTAGTATTTAAACTATCAGATATTGTCGAAAAAATTAATTGATTTAAAGAAAATTAAAAAACCGATAAGACCTGCGGCAATTAAAATGATGGTTAGCATGTTAAAAAAATTTAATGAAATAATATTTTTAATTTGTAATACACTGCAAGCAGTATGGCTATAGCTGTCAGCCAGGCGATGGCCACCAGCAGGATATCGCCTGTTTTATAATTACTTTTTTTTGTTTTCATCCTGCCTGGTTGCTTTGCTGATTTGCTGATGATAATTCTTTTGTCAGTTTAAAGTCCTGTATAGTAAGCCGGCAATTATAATCAGCATGTAAATAGCCATTACCAGGTGAAAGGGCTTTGCCCCGCGTTTTACTAATTTTAGATGGGTTTGCATATTTATTTGTTTGGTAGGGGAGGCCAAAACATATGCCCTTAATGTTTCCAGCCAGGGTATAGGGCTGAAACCCTTACAGCACAAGGGTTTCAGCTGAGGAGGTGATATGGGCGTGTTTTTAGTAAAACGAAAAACCCTTCCGAAACGGAAGGGCTGCTTTTCAAAATGGAGATTTTATGCGTGTTGAATACGTTTTAGCGGAATACTGCTGAGGGGGGCTACTACCAATGGTATTTTTTCAATGGCTGTGTCGCTCCAGTCGAGGCCGTAAGCTTTTTTGTCTGACTGCGCCATTTGATTAATGGCGAAATAAGCATTCAGGATAAAACCTTCTTTTAGCGAGAATTCGTTTTCTATTGATAGAAATTTCTGTATCAGTACGTAACGTATATCGGCAGATACATCGTGTTTATTAAGCAGGGGTGGATTGCCATTGCAAAAGTCCAGCTGGTGTTGATCCAGCATTTCCTGTAACACCTTTTTAAAAAACAGGTTAATACGCGGCTGAATACGGAATCCCAGCCTGAATTCAACCCTCATTATTTTATCATGCTCAATTTCTTCCACCGAATATTCCATTGTATAAGGTTCATCGGTGCGGTCTATATGGATAAACCAGTAAACATCGGCACGTTTGGGGCGCTTGCTGAATATAGACTCAAGAATGCGCTTTTCAATATTGCGGCGGTTATTGGCTTTTGAAAGATATACCAGGTGTGTAGCATATTTGGGTTCCAGGGTATTGGTGCTTAGTTCGCGCAAGGCGGGTAAATAGGTATTGATATTGTCGAATTGTAAAAAGCGGTTGGTAATTTTCCTGGCTTTAAACCAGATATACATAATAAATACAAGCGCGATTTCAAATATCAGAAACATCCAGCGCTGTTTTATTTTAGCTACATTGGCAATAAAAAAAGACAGTTCAACCGATAAAAAAACGATCAGTATGGCGGCAATCAGCCAGGGGGCCCATTTTTTTACAAACTTCATATAATAGAACATCAGCGTAGTAGTCATTAACATGGCCACCGTTATGGAAAAGCCGTATGCAGCTTCCATCTTGCCGGAATCTTTGAAATAAAGCATCATGGCCACACAGCCAATCCACAAAATCCAGTTAATGCTGGGAATATAAATCTGGCCCCTGATATTGGTAGGGTACTTGATTGTTATGCGCGGCCAGAAATTCATGCTTACTGCTTCACTGATTAATGTAAAAGAACCGCTGATCAATGCCTGGCTGGCTATAATAGTCGCTAAAGTGGCGATTATTATTCCGGGCAATAAAAACCAGTGCGGCATAATTTCATAAAATGGGTTTAATCCCGCAAGGGTAGTTTTACCGCTGTGCATTAACCACGCCGCCTGGCCAAAATAGTTGGCTACCAGCGCCAGTTTTACATAGAGCCAGCTTACCTGTATATTTTTTTTTCCGCAGTGGCCCAAATCGGAATAGAGCGCTTCCGCACCTGTAGTGCATAAAAAAACTGCTCCCAGCAGCCAAAAGCCTTTTGGATAGTGAACAAGCAAATCGATGGCATAATATGGATTGAAGGCTGCAAGAATGCGTGGGTAGTGCGTAATTTGAAGAATTCCAAAAAGCAGGATCATGCTAAACCAAGTAAGCATTATGGGGCCAAATGAACTACCCACTACCTTGGTACCAAATTGCTGAAAGAAAAACAACAATGAAATAATGCCAATCACAATGCCAATGGTAAGCGCATTGCCCGGTACAATGATTGTTTCAAGTCCATGCACACCATTTAGTCCTTCAATAGCAGATGCTACGGAAATAGGCGGTGTAATGATGCCATCGGCCAGCAGCGTGGCTGCGCCCAATGCAGCAGGGAAATATAGCCAGTGACGATACCTGTATACCAGTGCGTACAATGAAAAAATACCGCCCTCACCTTTATTATCGGCCTGCAGGGTAAGTAAAATATATTTAAAAGTAGTTTGTAAAGTAAGCGTCCAAAAAACACAGGATATGGCGCCGTATACCAGTTGATCGGTAATAGGCCGTTCCCCAACAATGGCTTTAAACACATAAAGGGGGGAGGTTCCAATATCGCCAAAAATAATTCCAAGAGATACCAATAAGCCGGCGGCGGTGACTTTTTTCAGATTTGGGTGCATGGTTGATGATGGGCAGAATGGGTGCGGGATCAGTGTATACCTGGTTGTTTGTCGATCGGCGGCACGTTTCTCTTTTGTTTTTCGGGTTTTAGCAATGCCGTGGCATTCCAAAGGCTATGCCGGAAGTAATTGGAAAATGATTGCCATGAGCAAATACAGCACTGGCAAGGATTTCGGCAAAATAATTATTTAGCGGCATTGAATAATGCAGGCCATTATTTTTCCATTTTGGTAGGGCCAATTGTCAAAATGGTAAGAATCCTGGTTTGCCTGCCCGGGCAATCGCTGTTCAGCGAAAAAAATAAGGAAATACATCAATACATTGGGGACCTCGTTTTTGGAGGGGGGTGAAATGAGGTCAGCTTAAGGCCTTGAACAGCCCAACAAATGGGGTTGGGCTCCGGGCATTAAAATATCATACCGGGGCTGGTACCGGCATTGTTTTTTAATTAATTGATAATCAATTATATAGCAGTGTATGGCTAGAAATTATTGTAAAATGACTGGCCTTTTAAACACTATCCAAAAATTAGCGTCAACAACGTTTTATCCGTTAATACATTAATTTTCAGCCAATTAGGATTATGATTCCTGTTTTTGGTATAATACAGGCATCAATATCCATAATAGGTCTTATTGTATTGATTGTCAGTGTTTTAAATATGGTTTTTATTCAAAAATCGTATTGACAGACTGCCTTGGTTTATTGATGCAGTCACCAGGATCTGCTGGTGAATTTCGCAAAACCGGTCACCTGGTTGCTCGACCTGCGGGCCGGGATCTGCCGGCAACACATCGTTCAACCATTCCTTTCACTGAACATTGTAAATTGTTTTTGACTACTTACCTGGCTGGTTTACATAAATATCTGCAGGATCTGCTGCTTAACTTCAATAAACGTCATTTGGTCGAATTGTTTTTGCATTTTTGGCATTGTTGTCCACCTTTACTATGAAACAATACTTAAACGTTCAATACAATTTGCCTTATGGTGCAGCCAGTATATGTAGCTAGTGAGCAAAATGGTTCAGTTGTTGGTAAATACAATTTTTCACTTAGATCATAGGCATTTGATATTATATTAAAGTATGCGTTTATATCATAATAAACTGTGAAACGCTTACGTTATTATGTTGTAACGTATTATTTTTTTTCAGCCAGTAATTCGTAGCCTGAAATGGTAACTACAGGTTACTGGTTATTAGTACTTTAAAAGAAGGGCTTTTAAGAAATGATATGATGCTTGCCGAAAAGAACCGTTTTAGAGATATAATTAAATCCATAACCCTTGAACAATAACCAATTAATGAAAACCACGCACACCGCATATGCCAGTATTGACATGCTGCCATCCGACGGGTCTTTATCTTCATCAGTCATCTTAAGCAGTGCTGCCCCGCCGCATCATCATCAAGAGGCGGTATTTACCGAAAAGATATTTAATGACGCAAAGCCATCGCATCTTGCCATGTTTATGGCTTATGTTGTTTTTCTTAAAGAAGGCGCTAAAAAAGATTGGGAACCACCGGTTCCTATTCCATGTTATTCCAGTTTATAATATTTTGTTCGATATATAATCCCGTAATTCCGTAAACTTAAAATTTAATCTCATGAAACACACCATTCCCTTACACCCTTACCCGGACGAGGCAGGTTCAACAAAGCCCTTTGAAAGCAGGTTGATGAATGAAGTCCCGTTCTCTTTTCTGTTTGGCACCCTGCAAACACAGACTGGTTTTCAGCCTCAGCCAAAGGCGGCTAACAGCACACTGACAGTAAATAATAAAATCAACGATTTTTTTTATGTACCATCCGTTGTTGAGGATGCAGGTGCACAAAAACAAAATCGTAAAAAACACCGTGGGAAATTGATATCTATTGAGGAGAAAACAGGCCATGCGGGCAAACCGGCCGCTATAAAAGAATCGCAATTGTCATTATCATTTATCAAAAATAACCCCGCACCAAAAAAACAAGACAATCACCCTTATGCCAATACAGCAGCGGAACGATATTATTTATCCATATCACCTGCCGTTCATAAATAAATAAAGAGCCCGGTGATTTTGTTTTACCGGGTTGTGCAAACTGAGCAAACGTTATCCAATATTATTTGTTATCCAATATTATTTAAAACCCCGAACTCATGAAATCAATATCAACCAAATACGAGCAACCTCACCCGGTGGGATTGCCCGATGCAGGACCTGCCAGTCAGCGGTCTTCAAAACTGGCCAGGAATTTTTTCATTTTACTGACAGCAGCCGTTGCATTAACCATTCTTGTAAATATTCAGCAACCGCTTAACAATTTTATCTATTCAAATTTCAGCAGCAGCAACCATTCAAATACCGGTGGGTCAAACGAAAACCTGATGATTGCGGTTTCCCCGGCCACCATAGATTCGGCCAGTAAACCGGAAACAGAATATGCCAACCTGAGGGTCGACAGTCAGGCAATAGCCGCCATTGAAACCAACAGGGTGAAAATGGAGATGGAAAAAACTGCTTTGAAACATGCCGCAGAAATAAAAGCAGGCCAGGCTTTCCTGAAAAGAAATGAGATGAAGAATCTGGAGATAATGAATGAACTATCGCAGGTTACCGAGATGCATGAATATCATTTTCAAAAATCGTCTTCGCGCATTGAAAAGGGCGGTCTTGAGAGACTGGACAGCAGCATTCAAAAATATATAGATGCGCCGCAAAGCTTTACTCAAATAATTGTACTGGGCTTTACCGATAGCCGCGGAACGAAACTGAAAAATGTGAAGCTGGGCCTGAAACGCGCGGAAAGTTTAAAAGCATTACTGGTTAAGAAAGGCATACCTGCTGAAAAAATAACGGTTGCATCTTTTGGTTCAGAATTGCCCATTGGCTCCAATGATACCAATGAAGGCAGGTTCCGTAACCGCAGGGTGGAACTAAATGTACTGGGCACTACACTGAGTCCGCCCGGTGCGACCGGCAGCTAAACAGGCACAATAATCAAAAGAAAGGAAATAGACGACGAAACAATCAGCGGTACAACAAAAAGGCTAAATAATTGTCAACGATATTCCCCGAAGGGTGGTTCCAGCGAACTACCCTTTTTTTATGCAGACCCCTCTAAATTTACTTCGATTTTCCATTGCAGGTTACCGTTGTATCAGTTTTTCCTGGTTGCCCACACTTCCCTGATTTTATAATAGAAAATAACAAAGGATGCCAAAGAAGAAACGGCATTGGCCAGCGTAACCGGCAGATCGCCCTTTAGCAGACCATATACCAGCCAGGATACCGTACCTGAAAACATCAGGGTATACATGGGCAGCGACAGGTCGCCGGTAGATTTTGTTTTGACCGTTTTTATTACCTGTGGAAAAAAAGCTGTGGTGGTTAAAAATGCTGCCAGCAGGCCGATGGATTCAACAAAATGCGTCATGGTAAAATAATAATGCGGGCAAGATACGCAATGTATAAGCGCTGCAGGCAGAATGGCAGGTTACCGGCTTGTGAAGGTTTTACTGGTCTCAGTCGGCCTGTGTTCTGCTTGTTTTATATTATATGATGGTAAGGCCGGTTTTCAGCCGGCGCGTACCGGCTTAGGTTAAACCGTATTCTTCAATTTTCCGGTACAGGGTAGTAAGGCCAATATTGAGCAGTTTGGCGGTTTCGGTCTTGTTGCCCCTGGTATGATTGAGTACACGTTGGATATGAAGTTTTTCCACGCTTGCCAGGTCAAACGCTGAAAGATTTTGCGGTTTATAGTTGATAAGCTGAAGTTCTATTGGCAGGCTGTCTACAGACAATTGCGGACCCGTGGCCAAAATAACGGCCCTTTCCATAATGTTTTTCAGTTCACGGATATTTCCTTTCCAGTCGTGCTGTTGCAGGCGCTCAATAAACTCGCTGCTCATGCTGTTTATCTGTGTATTGGCCTTTTGTGAAAAGAGGGTAAGAAAATGCGCGGCCAGTACCGGAATATCTTTTTTTCTTTCGCGCAATGCGGGCAATGTAATGGTAAAAACATTAATGCGGTAAAACAGGTCTTCCCTGAATTTTCCTTCTTTTACATCATTTTCAAGATTCCTGTTGGTGGCTGCAATAACACGTACGTTTATTTTGGTGGATTTGGTGTCGCCTACTTTAATAAATTCATTTGTTTCCAGTACCCGCAGTAGTTTCGACTGCAGGTCGATATTCATTTCTCCAATTTCATCAAGAAATAAAGTGCCGGTGGAAGCTTCTTCAATCAGCCCTTTTTTGTCTTTCGTTGCACCGGTAAAAGCGCCAGCTTTGTGGCCAAATATTTCGCTCTCAAGTAGTTCTTTGCCAAAGGCGCTGCAATTAAGGGCCATAAAAGGATTGCCGGCGCGCTTGCTGCCATTGTGAATGGCCTGTGCAAATACTTCTTTACCTGTTCCTGTTTCACCCAGCAATAAAACGGTGGCGTTTGTGGGTGCCACTTTTTTAGCCAGCGATATGGCTTCGGTAATAATAGCCGATTCTCCTAAAATGCTTTCAAAACCATATTTTTTTCCCACCTGTTGTTCCAGTCGCTCAATGCGTTTTTGCAATTGCACTTTTTCCATGGCCCGGTTCAGCAATGGTATTATTTTATCGTTATCATCTCCTTTGGTAATATAATCGAATGCACCGTTTTTCATGGCCTGCACACCATCGGCTATATTGCCATAGGCAGTCAGCAGCACAATTTCTGTAAGGGGAAATTTTTGTTTAACGGCATTCACGAAGTCCACGCCCGTACCGTCTGGCAACTTTACATCGCAAAGCAAAACGTCGACGTTCTCTTTTTCCAGCATTTTCAAACCGGTCTTTAAGTTGCCGGCTTCAAAAACAGTAAATCCTTCCAGCCTGATGATACGGCTTAACAGCGCCCTCAGCTTTTCTTCGTCATCAATTAGTAAAATATTTCCCGTCATGGTTATTATTATTGGCGCCAAAACTACGATTGTTTCACACAAAGCGCACAAACGCGGCTGGTTTCACGCAGCGAACACGGCGGGTTTCACGCAAAGGGCGCAAAGGAGCAAAGAACACAGCAAGGCGGAATTATTTCGTTGTGCCGCTGCTCCGCTGTGTTCGCTGCGTGAAACCGATTCGGACAAAACGTTCGTTACCGGACATTTTTGGCAACCCCGTTTTATACAATCAGTTGATAATAAATTTTTTGTATCTGGCATTTGTATTGAAACGTAATGGATCAAATAATTTTGTATGGACAAGGCCATTGAGGAAGAAGTTACCGCCCGTAAAAAAAGAAAAACAATTGTCGTTGCTTCCATACTGATCGCTGTGCTCATTGCAGCAGTAATGCTCGTGCGTTCTTCACTGGTTTCTGTTGTAAAAAAATCCGTCATCACCACCGCGGTGGTTGAAAGGGGCGATATTGAAAATACCATTACGGCTTCGGGAGAAATATTGCCCGAATTTGAAGCCACCATTACCAGCCCTATAAACGCATCGGTTCAGAAAGTAATTATCGATGCGGGCAGTAAAGTAAAAAGCGGTGAGTCTATTCTTATGCTTGATAAGTCCGCTTCGCAAACCGAATTCGAAAAACTAAAATTTCAACTTGCTTCCAAAGAAAACGAAATAAAAAAATTAAAACTGGAACTGGACAAAAGTTTTTATGACATCAAATCCAGCAACGATATCAAACAGCTCCGCATTAATAGTCTTGAAGCCGATGTAGAAAACGCCAAACGTTTGTTTAAGGCCGGCGGCGGCACCAGGGAAAGCATTGAACAGGCCGAGCTGAACCTGAAAGTAGCCAAACTGGAAAAACAGCAACTGGAAAATGAAATTAAAAGCAAGCAGCAGACCATGCAGGTTGAAATGAGGGAGGCTGAAATCGCGGCCGCCATCCAGGCCAATGATTTGCATGAGCTGGAACGCAAACTGCAACTGGCCAATATTGTAGCCAGCAGGAACGGCGTAGTTACCTGGGTAAATAAAAACCTGGGTACGGCTATACATGAGGGTGATGCGCTGGCACGCATTGCCGATTTGGGAAGTTTTAAAGTGCAGGGCAGCATTTCCGATACCTATCTTGATCAGCTGCACAATGCCATGTCTGCCATTATCCGCATCAATGAAACACAGTTAAGGGGAACAGTGGTTAATATTCAGCCTTCGGTTCAAAATGGTATTGTATCGTTTGTCATCCAGCTGGGTGAACAAAACAATCAATTGCTGCGCCCCAATATGAAAGTGGATGTATTTCTTGTAACTGCCGCCAGGAAAAATGTATTGCGGGTAGCCAACGGGCCTGCGTTCAGGGGGGCATCTTCGCAGGATATATTTGTATTGAACCAGGGAAAAGCGGAGCGAAAAACGGTTCACACCGGTATGACCAATTTCGATTACGTAGAAGTGCTGGATAACCTGAAACCGGGCGATGTAATTATTACTTCCGACATGAGCGCCTATAAAAATACAAAAGAGCTTACCATCAACAATTGATTTAATGACAAGGCAAATTATTTACACACTGGTTTGTATGTTGCTTTTAAGGAAGGCTTGTGCCAATCAGGGCAATGATACCCTTACGCTTAGCCTGCAGCAGGTGGTAGCCATGGCTAAAAACAAATCCATCGAATCAAAACAGGCCATTACAACAAAAGAAACAAAATACTGGCAGTACCGTACTTTTCGTTCCAACTACCAGCCGCAATTGTCCCTTGCCGGAACATTGCCAGGGTACAACAAGACATTTACACAGGTAGTGCAGCCCGATGGTACCATACAGTTTCAACCCATACACAACGATAACTCATCACTCAACCTGTCCTTTAGCCAAAGTATTGCTGCAACAGGTGCCACTGTTTTTGGAACAACCCAGCTGCAGCGGTTCGATGATTTTGACAGGAAAAATGTTTTGTACAACAGTGTGCCATTTGGCATAGGATACAGCCAACCCATGTTCCAGTTTAACCAATTGCGCTGGGACAAAAAAATTGAACCGCTGAAATTTGAGGAAAGCAAGCAGGCTTATATTGAATCAATGGAACAAATAGCCATCAGGGCAAATGGTTATTTTTTTGATTTGCTGCTGGCCCAGGTAAATTTCCAGATTGCAGCCACCAATCTTGCCAATACACAAAACATACTGCGCATTGCCCGCGAAAAATTTGAAATTGGAAAAATTTCAAGAAATGAAATATTGCAGTTGCAACTGGAATTGCTGAAAGCACAAAAAGCGCTGGGCATTGCAAAGCGCGATATGGAAATTGCCACCTTGAACCTGCGTGCATATACCGGCTTGCAGCAAACGGATAAAATTAATTTATCATTGCCCGAAGCCATTATTGATATGCAGGTAACATCGGAGAAAGTGCTGGCAGAAGCCTATGCCAACCGGAGCGATGCCATTGCATTTCTGCGTCGTATAGCAGAAGCCAACAGGGATGTGGCCAAAGCAAAAGGCGACAATGGCCTGAACGCCACACTAACGGCCAGACTGGGCTATTCAAAAAGTGCGGCCACCGTACCAAAGGTTTATCAGTCGCCCCAGGATCAGCAGCTGGTGCAATTGTCTTTTGATATTCCTATCCTTGACTGGGGAAGGTCAAAATCGAGAACCAGGACGGCGCAGGCCAACCTGCAGTTTACCAAATATGCGGTAGAGCAGGATAAACAGATTTTTGCGCAGCAGATCATTACACAGGTTACCTTGTTTGATATGATGAAGGAACAATTATATCTAACCGCCAGTGCAGACAGTATTGCCACCGAAAAATACCAGATAGCAAAAGACCGGTATGTACTGGGTAACCTTAGTATAACAGATCTTAGCATTGCCTTCCAGGAAAAAGACCAGGCAAAAAGAGACTATATTTCTGCGCTGCGCGATTTTTGGGGAGCATATTACCAGCTAAGATATCTTTCATTGTATGATTTTGAGCGGAATGAGAAAATCGTATATAAATAAAATGAGGAAATGTGACAAATGTGATGAATGTGATGAATGTGGAAATGAAGGAATAATGAAGTATATGAGGGCTTCCAAGAATAAATCAAATCAGACATCGAAAAATCAGACATCAGACATTAAAATAAATTTTTACAAATGATAAAACTACAAAACATTCAAAAAGTTTACCGGACCGATACCGTAGAAACGCAGGCCCTGAACAGTATCAGCCTTGATATTGCCAAAGGAGAATTTTTATCTGTTATGGGCCCTTCGGGTTGTGGCAAAAGCACATTGCTGAATATTATGGGTTTATTGGACATGCCTTCAAAAGGCGCTGTAAGAATAGACGAACAACCCACAGAAAAATTATCAGATACAGAACTGGCCCATTTCAGGAATAAAAAGCTCGGTTTTATATTCCAGAGCTATCACCTCATTAATGATTTGAAAGTGCTGGACAATGTGGAATTGCCGCTATTGTACAGAAGCAGCTCTTCATCGCTGCGTACAGAACTGGCAAAAGAGGCGCTGGCAAAAGTTGGGCTGAGTAACCGGATGAAACATTTCCCCTCGCAATTATCGGGCGGACAAAAACAGCGCGTCGCCATTGCAAGAGCCATTGTGGGTAAGCCTGAAATTATACTGGCAGATGAGCCAACGGGCAATCTTGACAGTGCCATGGGAAATGAAATAATGGATATACTCATTCACCTGAACCGCACCGAAGGCACAACGATTGTAATGGTTACGCACGATGAAAACATGGCTAAGAAAACACACCGCCTGGTAAGATTATTTGATGGTTCGCAAGTGCAGTAAAAATGTGGTAATGTGAAAATGTGAATAGTGTGAAAATGAAGAATGCCATTAATAATTGTAAATGGATTGCCCCGCTGAAATCAGATATCATCACATCAGACATCAGAAATTATTCTTTTATGTTGAAAAATTATTTCAAAATCGCCATAGCCGTATTAAAAAGAAGGAAGTTCTTCACTTTCATCAGTCTTTTCGGCATTAGTTTCACTATTACTATACTGGTAGTACTTACAGCTTTTATTGAGAAAGTGATTAATGATAAATACCCGGATAAAAGAAGGGACTTGTTGTTGTTTGTATCCAACATGGAACAACGGGGACCTCAGTCTTTGAACGGCAGTGCATTATCATTCTATTTTTTTACCCATTATGCGGCCAGTCTGAAAACTCCGGTTAAAATAGCCATTTCATCAAGGTACAGCGGCACCAATACATATGTGAACAATAAAAAAATTGCCATCAATTTTAAATATACCAACGATGTTTTTTGGGAAGTGCTGGATTTTGATTTTGTGGAAGGGAAAGCGTATACCAAACAGCAAATCGATAATGGCGAACATGTCACAGTTATTTCGGAAGATATAAAAAAAGCCTATTTCGGAGATCTGTCAAATGTTGTGGGTAAATACATTGAAGCAGACAATGTACAATACAGGGTATGCGGGGTGGTAAAAAATGTACCTATCACCACCTATATGCTGTACAGTGATATTTACCTGCCCTACACAGTGTCGAAAACTGATTATAATGATAAGGGGTATACAGGCGCTTATATGGGTATACTGATGGCGCAATCAAAAGCGGATGTGCCTAAAATCCAGAAAGAGTTTGAAGAAATGGTTGCCCGTCTGCCCATGAGCGATAAAATGTTCAATAAGATTTATTGCCATGCAGATACATTCATAACCGGTTATGTAAGAACCGGCAACGAAGAACAGTCGGGTGTCGTGATAGCGCTGACAGCCATTTTGATTTTTGTTTTACTGGTCATGTTGCTGCCAACATTAAACCTGGTCAACATAAATATTACCCGCATCATGGAGCGTTCATCAGAAATTGGCGTGCGTAAAGCATTTGGAGCGTCTTCCAGGACCCTTATCTACCAGTTTATTGTCGAAAACCTTATCCTTACTTTCCTGGGCGGGTTGATAGGAATTGTGCTGTCTTATTTTATCATCCGTATAATTAACAGTGCCAATTTAATCGACAACGTGGTACTATCGCTGAATATGACCGTATTGCTATTCGCTTTTTTAACCTGTCTCATTTTTGGCCTGCTGTCCGGCGTTTATCCTGCATGGCGCATGTCTAAATTAAATGTGGTAAACGCTTTAAAAGCATCCTGAAGCATATTAACAATCAACCGATCAACCAGTCAACTAATCAACATATGATAAGGCATTTATTTAAAATGATCTGGAATAAGAAAAAACAAAACGCTTTATTGATTTCAGAGATGCTGATCTCTTTTCTTGTATTGTTTGCCGTATTTACCCTGCTGGTATTTGATTACCAGAACTATAAAAAGCCGCTGGGGCTTGACTATGAAAATGTATGGCTGGTGACTTACAGCAATGCGGTAAAAACAACCAATTCAGATTCGCTTACCCTGTTTTATGAAACCCTGCGGCAAACGGTAAAATCGCTGCCCGACGTAAAGGAAATCAGTTTTGTGAACGACAATGCGCCTTTTTCAAATAATACGAGCCAGTCGGGATTTACGTATAACAAAAAGCACATCAATCACCTGAACTATCATGTGGTTGAAGATGGCTACGCCGCTGTTTTGAGTGTCAAAATGGAGGAGGGGCGTTGGTTCAACAAAACGGATGCCGCGGCAAAGAATGAAGCCGTTGTAATAAATGCATCGCTGAAGGAGCAATTGTTTGGTAATGAAACTGCAGTAGACAAATTGATCGGCAATGACGATGATAAAAATAAAATGAAGATAATAGGTGTTATGCAGGATATGAAAGATAAGGGCGATTATACCCGGGCAGGTATTGCTATTTATCACCGGGCAGATACCAGCGCGTTTCACTCGCTGGGCAGAATCCTGGTTAGCGTCTCACCCAATGCAACTGCTGCTTTTGAAAGCCGGTTGTACAAAACATTGGCAAACGCCATGAAAAATTCAAATGTAGAGATTGCCCATTTGACCGATATGCGGAAGAATATCAATTATTTCGCATTGGTGCCCATGATTGTAATGATTATTGTTGCCGGTTTTCTTGTTATCAATGTATCAATGGGTCTGTTTGGCATTTTATGGTACAATATCAATAAACGCAGGGGAGAAATAGGTTTGCGCCGGGCTGTCGGTGCCAGCGGCCGCGCAGTTACCCTGCAGTTGATTGGTGAGGCCATGGTGGTAGCCACATTTTCACTGATCATCGGCGCTTTTTTTGCCGTGCAGTTCCCGTTGCTCAATGTGTTCGACCTTTCTTCAAACACTTATTTAATTGCACTTGCTTTATCAATTGTTTTTATTTACTTGCTGGTGTTGGTTTGTGCTTTGTATCCCGGCCGGCAGGCGGCTGCCATTTATCCGGCTGTTGCATTGCATGAAGATTAGTGGTTTGGTTGATTGGTTGATTGGTCGTGGCGGTGGCTAGCTGGTAGTTAGTGTTGATTCGTATTCATTAGGGTCTATTCGTGTTTATTAGTATCCATTAGCGTCTATTTGTGTTTATGATTTTAATAATTGATGATGATATTGCGGTCCGGACTTCCTTACTGCTGTTACTGCAGCAGAATGGCTATAAAACTGCCAGTGCAGACAATGCGGATGCGGCGCTGGATTTTTTGAGGCATGAACGCCCTTCATTAATTATACTGGATCTTAATTTTTCAATTGAAACCAGCGGCGATGAGGGCATGGAATTATTGCGGCAGATAAGAAAGCTGCATGCTGCAGTACCGGTTGTCCTTATTACAGGCTGGGCTACCATCCAGTTGGCGGTTACAGGCATGAAGCTGGGGGCCAATGATTTTATTAACAAGCCATGGAGCAATGAATACCTGCTGCAAACCATCGCCGATCTGCTGAATCTGCACGAGAAGAAAACAGAAACACGCAGCCGCAGAAAACTGGATAGCCTGTACAATTTTCAGCATATCATTGGCGAAGACCCCGCCATACTGGAAATGCTGGATACCGTTGGAAGAATAGCACCCACCAATGCATCTGTTTTGATTACGGGCGAAAGCGGAACCGGCAAGGAACTGATAGCAGAAGCCATTCACCAGAACAGCCTGCGCAGCAACAAACCTTTTGTAAAAGTGAACCTGGGTGGTATTTCCGCCACTTTGTTTGAAAGTGAAATGTTTGGACATGTACGTGGTGCGTTTACAGATGCACGTTACGACAGGGTGGGCCGTTTTGAAATGGCCAATAAGGGTACCATTTTTTTGGATGAAATAGGCGACCTGGACAGTGCCAGCCAGGTAAAGCTGCTGAGGGTGCTGCAGGACAGAACCTATGAAGTACTGGGCAGCAGCCGCACCAAAACAGTAGATACAAGAATTGTTTGTGCCACCAACCGGCACCTGGAAGATATGGTTAGCAAACAAAGTTTCCGGGAAGATCTTTTATACCGCATAAACCTTATTACCCTTAAACTTCCGGCATTGAAAGACAGGCCGGGCGATATTCCGTTACTGGTTGATTTTTTTATGGGTAACCTGCGCGACATTTACAACCGGCCCGCACTCAGCATCAGCAACGAAGCCATGAAATGGTTGCAGCATTTACCCTTGCCCGGCAATATCCGGCAGCTAAAAAACCTTGTAGAGCGTTCGGTACTCGTAAGCAAAAAGGATTATCTTGATGTGGCAGATTTTCAATCACAGGTGGAAACATCGCCCAAAAAAAACGGCCGGTTGCAGTTGCCGGAAGTGGGCAGCATAACGCTGGATGAACTGGAAACACAGATGATCCGAAAGGCAATGGATTTTCATAAAAACCGTATTACCCGTGTAGCAAAAGCATTGGGCATCACCCGCAGCGCACTGTACCGCCGCCTGGAAAAATACAATATTCCATACGATGAAGCTTCGGACTAAATACATTCTTTTCATTGGAACGATTCACCTCGTTGCGCTTGTACTAAGTTTTTATATTTTTCAGCAGAATAAACTGCTTTTTATTGCTTCCGAAGTACTAATCCTGATTTCTGTTTTACTCTCCTGGCAGTTATACCGTCAGCTGCTTCAGCCATTAAAAACATTGTTGCAGGGTGCAGACGCCATCCGCGACCGCGATTTCAACACAAAATTTTTGCCCACCGGTAAATATGAAATGGACGAGTTGATTAATATATACAATGCTATGATGGATCAGTTAAGACAGGAACGCACCCAACAGGAACAACAGCATTTTTTCCTGGAAAAGCTTATCCATACTTCTCCCACCGGCATTGTCATTTTAGATTATGATGAAAATATAAGACAGGTCAATCCGCGCGCACTTCAATTACTGGGATTGGAAGAAAAAGAGATACTTGGTAAGCGAACAGATAGTATAGCAAACGCGGTGTTGCAGGAAATCAGCAGGTTGCCGGCGGGTGGCAACAAAACAATCAATCCGGGAGGGGCTGGTACTTATAAATTGCAGAAATCGCATTTTATTGACAGGGGATTTACCCGGCAGTTTGTAATGATTGAAGAGCTGACGGCAGAAATACTGGCGGCAGAAAAAAAAGCTTACGGCAAGGTAATCCGCATGATGGCGCATGAGGTAAACAATACAATCGGTCCCGTCAACTCCATCCTTTCATCCACCCTGCAGTCGAAACAAAATGACAACAGCATCAGCAATGCCCTGCAGGTAGCCATCGATCGCAATAACAGTCTGAATATTTTCATGCGCAATTTTGCAGATGTGGTAAGGCTGCCGGTTGCCAACAAGAAAAACATCGACCTCCACCAGTTGATTCAGCAAATAGCCCGGCTAATGGAGTTAAAAGCAGGAGAGAAATCAATTGGCTTTATTTTCAACTTTCATACATCGCCCATGCTGATAACCGCCGACACGCACCAAATGGAGCTGGTGCTGATTAATATAATAAAGAACGGTATAGAAGCCATCGGGGAAAAAGGAACCGTAACATTTATTACGCGCCAGGCACCCCTGCAACTCATTGTACGGGACAGCGGCAGGGGCATCCCGGAAGCCAGGGCCGATCAAATGTTCACCCCATTTTTTAGTACCAAACCAGATGGACAGGGCATAGGTCTTACACTTACAAAGGAAATATTGGTTGAACATGGATTCCCGTTTTCCCTACAAACCAACGAGCCGGGTGTAACAGATTTTGTCATCAATTTTGAATAGCCATTGCCCCGGCCCCCTTCAGTTTTACGCCAGCAGCCTCATTATATAGATTGCCGTACAATGGGGTGTTCAGTTTTGAATAACCTGAAACATTTTGCATAAAATCCTGGCCTAAACCAGGCAAGTCCCCTCTTTTGTTGAACCGGACCGGTTTATCGTAAAACCACCATCAAAAACACCCGGATATTTGCTGTTCTCTCCGGCAATTACTTCAAAAATCATAAAACGTATTTTATACACTTATTTTAGCTATTTTCGGCACTCCAATTTTTTTATCTTTCAAAAAATTTAAAAATGAGAACGATTGCCTGTTTACTTTCAGCCACTATTTTTTTAACAATCACCCATATGAGCTGTACAAATGCACCCACTACAACAGAAGAAACACCAGCTGCCGCAAAAGCTGTAACCAGACAGGATTTTGGCCAGGCCGATGGCAAGCCCGTTTACCTTTTTACACTTACCAACAAAAGCGGTACCCAGGTAAAAATTACCAACTATGGCGGTATCGTTACCTCATGGAGGTCGCCCGATAAGAATGGCATCAACAGCAGTATTGTGCTGGGTTTCGACAGCCTCAGCGGCTACCTGGCAAAGCCGCCTTATTTCGGCGCACTGGTGGGACGGTACGGGAACCGTATTGCAAAAGGCAAATTCAAGATTGGCGATACCACTTATACATTGGCCACCAATAATGGAAAAAATCATTTGCATGGCGGATTGAAGGGATTTGACAAACAGGTATGGGATGCCAGTATGGTAGACAGTATACCCGCACTTACCCTGTATTATGTAAGCAAGGATGGCGAGGAAGGGTATCCCGGCAACTTAAAGGTTACGGTGGTGTATACCCTGAGCGATGACAATGAACTGGGAATAGAGTACAGTGCAGAAACAGACAAGCCGACGCCTGTAAATCTTACCAATCACAGCTATTTTAATTTAAGTGGCAATGTTGCCAACACCATTTTGAATGAAACATTAAAAGTTGATGCTGATTTTTATACACCCGTTGATTCTACATTGATTCCAACAGGTAAATTATTACCGGTTAAGGGTACCCCATTTGATTTTACCACTGCTACGGCAATCGGCGAGCGTATTGCAAAAGTGCCCGGTGGTTACGACCATAATTTTGTGCTGAACAGCAAAGACGGTTCGTTGAAACTGGCCGCTGTTCTTACAGATTCAATCAGCGGAAGAAAACTGGAAGTATACACCACCCAGCCAGGCCTTCAATTTTACACCGGCAATTTCCTGGATGGAAGCATTAAGACAAGCGATGGTAAATCCATTATTAAAAATGCAGCATTGTGCCTCGAAACACAGCATTTTCCTGATTCGCCCAATGAACCATCTTTTCCTTCCACTATCTTAAAACCAGGTGAGCGTTACCATAGCATTACAAAATATAAATTGTCCGTGCATTAGGATGGGGATTAGGAATTGGGAATTTGACGATGCCGCGAAAGCCTCATTCCCAATTCCCAATTCCAGTAATAACAGTACTTATGAAACCAGGCGCTTTCCTCTTCGACCTCAACGGCACTATGATAGATGATATGGAATACCATGTAAACGCATGGTATGATATATTGAACAATGATCTGAAAGCCGGTTTAAGCTGGCCCCAGGTTAGGGAACAGACCTATGGAAAAAACAGCGAGCTGCTGGTGCGTGTTTTTGGTGAGGGAAAGCTGGACGACGCCAGGATGAACGAATTGTCTTTCGAAAAGGAAAAGCGGTACCAGCAAACTTATCTTTCCAGCCTCCAACTGATACCCGGCCTTGAGTCATTTATGAACCGGGCCCGGGCAAATAAGATTCCTATGGCTATTGGCTCTGCCGCGGTTAGGTTTAATATTGATTTTGTGCTGGACAACCTGCACATTCGTGACCGGTTTGCCGCTATTGTAAGCGCAGATGATGTGGCAATCAGTAAGCCCCACCCGGAAACCTTCCTGGAGGCTGCCAGGCTTTTGGGCGTACCTTCCTGCGATTGCGTTGTTTTTGAAGACGCCCCAAAAGGCGTAGAAGCAGCGCTGAATGCGGGTATGAAAGCAGTTGTGCTGACCACTATGCACGCGGCGGAAGAATTTGAGGCATATTCAAATATACTTGTATTTGTAAACGACTATGAAGACCCCATTTTAAGCAAGCTTTTCGGGTAATTCAGCATAAAACGCCCGAAACCGGGAAGGTAAGGGTAAAAAATAAATGTTAAGTTGACACTTATTTTAAAATAATTCCTATCTTGGTTGCTCATTAGCTTGCCAGCAATCATTTATGAAAGAAGCCTTTGTAATAGGAGTAGATTATGGAACTGACTCCGTTCGCTCTGTAATTGTCAATACCCGCAGTGGTGAGGAACTTGTTTCGGCTGTTTATTATTATCCCAGGTGGAGGGATGGCCTGTTCTGCAATGCGGCGTTGAACCAGTTTCGTCAGCACCCGCTGGATTATATAGAGGGACTGGAAAACACCATAAAGGAATGTTTACAAAAAGCGGGTGCCGCAGTGGCAGCCGGGGTAAAGGGTATTTCCATAGATACTACAGGTTCTACACCTGTGGCGGTGGATGCTGCCGGTACACCGTTGGCATTATTGCCGGGTTTTGAAAATAATCCCCACGCCATGTTCGTGTTGTGGAAAGATCATACGGCTGTAAAAGAAGCCGCTGAGTTAAACGATCATGCCACAAAATTTCCTGTTAATTACCTGCAGTTTGTAGGCGGCATTTATTCTTCTGAATGGTTTTGGGCCAAGCTGCTGCGCATACGAAGGCAGGATGAGGCCGTGAGAAATGCCATGTGTTCATGGGTAGAACATTGTGACTGGATTCCCTTTCTTTTGACCGGGGGTACCGATGTACATGCTATGAAAAGAGGGGTTTGTTCTGCCGGCCATAAAGCACTTTGGGCAAAAGAGTTTGGCGGTCTTCCGCCCGATGATTTTTTTGCTTCCTGGGATGTTTTGCTAAAAGGCTTTACAAAAAAATTATTTACTGAAACCTGCAGTGCAGATAAAGCTGCCGGCATTATTTCGAAAGAATGGGCCGGAAAGCTGGGTTTACCGGAAGATGTGGTGATTGGCGTTGGTGCGTTTGATGCGCATATGGGCGCAGTAGGTGGCCAGATAGAACCCTATCATTTAAGCAAGGTAATGGGTACTTCAACCTGCGATATGCTGGTGGCGCCCGTGGCCGAAGTAGGCGATAAACTAATTAAAGGTATTTGCGGCCAGGTGCCGGGTTCCATTATTCCCGGAATGATGGGAATGGAAGCCGGTCAGTCGGCATTTGGCGATGCCTATGCCTGGTTTAGAAATATACTGGCATGGCCGCTGCAACATATTCTACCCCAGACTTCGCTGGCAGACAAACAAACAATTACGGCGTTGCAAAATGAAGTGATGGCAAAGATAATTGCTGAACTCAGTAAAAGCGCAGCTTCGTTACCGTTAGAAGAAAACAGCGAGCTGGCTACCGACTGGCTGAATGGACGGCGTACGCCAGATGCAAATCAACTGCTGAAAGGCGCATTTACAGGTTTGAATCTGGGCACAGACGCACCAAAAATGTTTAAGGCATTGGTAGAAGCAACCTGCTTTGGTGCAAAGAAGATTGTAGACAGGTTCAATGATGAGGGCATACCTGTAAAAGGTTTGATTGGCCTTGGCGGGGTAGCAAAAAAATCGCCTTTTATTATGCAAATGATGGCCGATGTAATGGATATGCCAATCCGTATCCATAAATCTGAACAAACCTGTGCATTGGGCGCAGCTATGTTTGCGGCCACAGCAGCAGGGCTGTTTCCCAGGGTGGAAGATGCCATGCAGGTAATAGGGCAGGGTTTTGATGCAGAATATTTCCCCAACGCTAAAAACACGCCGGTCTATAAAAAGCGATATGGAAAATATACGGAGTTGGGAAACTTTATTGAAAGCAAATCACTATAATCTATTGTAAATTTTGAATGATGTATTTTAAATGCGTTTGCGCAGACAGGTAATTCAAAATTTAAAATTCAAAATACAGAATTTCTGGCATCATGAGTAAATACGAACACATACAGGAAGCCGCTTATAAGGCCAATATGCAATTGCCAAAGCTGGGCCTGGTATTATTTACATTCGGAAACGTAAGCGCCGTTGACAGGGAGATGGGTGTATTTGCCATTAAACCCAGTGGTGTTCCATACGAAGATTTAACACCCGGCAAAATGGTGATTGTAGATTTTGACGGCAATACGGTAAAAGGCAAACTGCGTCCTTCTTCTGATACAAAAACACATGCTGTTTTATATAAACACTGGGAAAAAATTGGCGGCATTGTACACACGCATTCTACCTATGCAACCGCGTGGGCACAGTCGCTGCGAGATATACCCATTTACGGTACAACGCATGCCGATCACAACACAGTGGACATACCCTGCGCACCACCCATGAATGATGAGATGATTAAAGGGAATTATGAACACGAAACCGGGTTCCAGATAATGAACTTTTTAAAGGAAAAGGGATTGAACTATGAAGAAGTAGAAATGGTACTGGTAGGCAGCCATGCTCCTTTTACCTGGGGTAAAACACCTGAAAAAGCAGTCTACAACAGCGCCGTACTGGAAACCATTGCGCAGATGTCTTACCTGACAGAACAGATAAAGCATGATGCACCAAGACTAAAAGACGCACTGATAAAAAAACATTTTGAAAGAAAACACGGACCGGATTCTTATTATGGCCAGTAATACCAGAGATAGTATGTAGTTCTTTAGTAAGGCTTTTGCGGGTGGCCGGTGAGACACCGGCCATGAATAGGATCCAAATGATATCCGCGGCCGGTGTCTCACCGACCGCAATGCAACTATCTATAAAGACTTGATTTTATGAGTAAACATAATAGCCACCAATGAAAGTCTGTCTTATCGTTTTAATCACCTGCATCAGTTGCTGTAGGATTGAAGCACAAATTGCCACTGCGCCTCCACTGGGATGGAACAGCTACAATTGCTTTGGCTCGGCCGTACACGAAGACGAAGTAAAAGCCAATGCAGATTATATGGCACAGCACCTGAAACAATATGGATGGCAATATATTGTGGTAGATTTTTTATGGTCGTACGATAACCCGCCAGGCAGCAATATTGGCAACCCTTTTCAAAAAAGATTGGATGATGGTTCTTATATTCCGTGGCTTACCATGGATAAATGGGGGCGTTTATTGCCGCAACCCAATAAATTTCCTTCTGCATTTGGCGGTGAGGGTTTCAAATCATTGGCGGATTATGTACATGCCCGGGGACTTAAATTTGGAATACACCTCATGCGCGGTATACCACGCCAGGCGGTATGGGCAAAAACACCGGTAATGGGTGCACCGGGCATTACGGCCGATATGATTGCAGATACCAGTTCGGTATGCCCCTGGATGAACCATATGTATGGATTGAATATGAACAATCCAGGCGCCCAGGCTTACCTTAATTCTTTACTGCAGTTGTACGTAACCTGGGGTGTTGACTTTCTTAAGGTAGATGATTTATCCCGGCCTTACAGCAATGCAGAAGTAGAGGGTTATAAAAAAGCAATTGATCAATGCGGACGGCCAATCGTATTAAGTTTATCGCCCGGCGCTACACCAGTAGCACAGGCAGCGCATGCTGCACAATACAGCAATATGTGGCGTATGGCCGATGATTTCTGGGATAACTGGAAAGAAATTATTCAAATGATGAACTATGCCAAACAATGGGAAGGCATTGGCGGCCCGGGACATTGGCCCGATTGCGATATGCTGCAAATTGGCAAACTGTCTAAACGCGGACCGGTAGGACACGAACGCTACAGCCGTTTTACCGAAGATGAACTTTATACCCATATTACATTCTGGAGCATTTATAAATCGCCATTGATGATTGGTGGCAATCTTCCGGAAAACCGCGACCTGGAATTGAAACTGTTGACCAACGAAGAAGTACTGGCTGTTAACCAGCAGGGCGAAAATCCCAAACAACTGGTAAAAACAGACAGCAGCCAGGTATGGGTATCAAAAGTTCCGGGCGGTACAGCTATGTATGTTGCCTTGTTTAATACCGGCAATAATGCCGCCACTATTCCCCTTAATTTTTCGGCCCTGGGTTTAAAGGGAAAATTAACCGTGCGTGATTTATGGAATAAAAAAGATATCGGCATATTTAAAAATCAGTTTTCTCAAAAGATAAATACGCATGGCGCTTTGCTGCTGAAGGTTTCGGCCAAAGCTACATGATAAGCACTAACGGGCCGGCGGCGAAAACCACTGGCTCAAATATCGTTTGCATATGAAAAAGATGATGTTATTGCCCGCTCTTTTTTCTTCTGCCATGCTATTGGCGCAGGAGAAAGACTACCCCGTTCATGCAGTCCCGTTTACACAGGTAAAACTGGCAGACAAATTCTGGTTGCCAAAAATTGAAACCAACAGAACGGTTACCATTCCTGCTTCTTTTGAACGGTGCGAAAATACAGGCCGTGTAAAGAATTTTACGATGGCCGCCGAAAAGAAAGGCAGGTTCTGCACCAAATTTCCTTTTGACGATACGGATATTTATAAAACCATCGAAGGCGCCTCTTATTCACTGGCCGTGCATCCTGATGCAAAACTGGAAGCCTATATTGATTCGCTTATTACTATTATTGGCAAAGCGCAGGAACCGGATGGCTATTTGTATACGGCGCGCACCATCGATCCTGCCAACCCCCACGCATGGGCCGGTAATGAAAGATGGCAAAAAGAGAGGGAACTGAGCCACGAGCTATACAATGCCGGCCATCTGTATGAAGCTGCCGCAGCACATTTTATGGCTACTAAAAAAAGAAACCTGTTTGATATTGCCCTGAAAAATGCCGACCTGGTTTGCAGTGTTTTCGGACCCGAAAAAAAACATGTGGCGCCCGGCCATGAAATTGTTGAAATGGGTTTGGTAAAGCTATACCGCCTCACTGGTAAAAAAGAATACCTGGCTACAGCCAAATTTTTTATTGAAGAACGGGGCCATTACAATGGCTATGATGCCAAAAGCAAGGACCCCTGGAAAAGTGGTTCTTACTGGCAGGATGATAAACCGGTTAACGACCAGGATGAAGCAGAAGGCCATGCCGTAAGGGCGGGTTACCTGTATTCGGCTGTAGCAGATGTAGCAGCGCTTACCGGCGACGACTCCCTGTTACACGCTATTGACAGAATTTGGGATAATATGATCAGCAAAAAGTTTTATGTGCAGGGCAGCGTTGGCGCAAAAGGTGATGGCGAACGTTTTGGCGGCAACTACGAACTGCCCAATGAAACAGCCTACAACGAAACCTGTGCAGCCATTGCCAATGTATACTGGAATTACCGCATGTTCCTGCTGCACGGCGATGCCAAATATATTGACGTGCTTGAGAAGTCGCTGTACAATGGGTTGATTTCGGGTGTAGGGCTGGATGGAAAATCTTTTTTTTACACCAACGCCATGCAGGTAAAACAAACAGGCGATGGCAGCGGCAGCAACGGATTTACGTCAGGCGATGTAGAAGCTGCTCGTTCCGGCTGGTTTGAATGTTCCTGCTGTCCCACCAATGTGGCAAGGCTGCTGCCGGCTGTTCCCGGTTATATGTATGCGCAGAAAGATGATAATTTGTACGTAAACCTTTTTATCAATGGCACCGCCGATCTCAATATTGGTAAAATACCGGTTCAGGTAATACAACAAAACAATTATCCCTGGGATGGGGCACTGGGATTTACCATCAACCCTAAAAAAACAAGCGCATTTAATTTACTGGTGCGCATTCCGGGATGGGCACAAAATATTGTTGTGCCTTCCGATCTCTACCAGTTCGAAAACAGCACCGCAACGAAACCGGCTATAAAGGTAAACGGTCAGCCAGTTGAGTATACCATACAAAACGGATACGCAGTTATTGCCCGCACCTGGAAAAAAAATGATGCCGTAACGGTTGATTTGCCCATGGAAGTAAAAAGAATTACCGCCAATAAAAACATTAAAGATGATATTGGGAAGGTAGCATTGCAGCGCGGTCCCCTGGTATATTGTGCAGAATGGCCCGATAACAACGGCAAAACTTCGAATATCATCTTGCCTGCAGCTACCCGGTTCACCAATGAATTTAAACCCGATCTGTTAAATGGCGTAATGGTATTGAAAGCGGAAGTACCTGTTGTTGTAATTAACAATGAAAATGTGAACACGGTAAAACAGCCCTTTACTGCCATACCTTATTATAGCTGGGCAAACAGGGGAAAAGGGGAAATGATGGTTTGGTTTCCCGAACAGGTTAAAGGAATTGACCTGTTAGCGAAATAGTCTTTGCGGAAACACGGCCTATAACCATACATATAATACAGAAACAAAAATAAAATGATCAATCTTAAGACACTAGAAGTCTGGTTTGTTACAGGCAGCCAGCATTTATACGGCGGGGAAACATTGAAACAGGTAGCCGACCATTCGCAAAAAATTGCAGCTTCATTAAATCAGGCGGCGCAGGTACCCGTTAGCGTTATATGGAAACCAACCGTAAAATCTGCAGAAGAAATCTACCAGGTTTGCCAGGATGCCAATACTACCAAAAACTGTATCGGAATTATTAGCTGGATGCATACTTTTTCGCCTGCAAAAATGTGGATTGGCGGCTTAAAGATCCTGCAAAAGCCCATGTTGCACTTACATACACAATTTAACAGGGATATACCATGGGCCACCATTGATATGGATTTTATGAACCTGAACCAGAGTGCACATGGCGACAGGGAGTTTGGCTTTATAATGAGCCGTATGCGCCTGAACCGTAAAGTGGTGGCCGGTCACTGGCAGGACCCACAGGTACTGGAACAGATCAACGGTTGGGCAAGAACTGCTGCCGGCTGGTACGACTGGCAGGGCGCAAAGTTTGCCCGGTTTGGCGATAACATGCGTAATGTAGCAGTAACTGAAGGAGATAAAGTGGAAGCCGAAATAAAATTTGGTTACTCCGTTAATACTTATGGAATTGGCGACCTGGTAAAAGTTATCAATGAAACAACCGATGCAGCTATTGATGCATTAACAGCCGAATATGCAGATACCTATACGTTAAGTGCGGCTCTTTTGAAAGGTGGCGCACAACACCAGTCGCTGCGCGAAGCCGCAAAAATTGAAATTGGCCTGCAGGCATTTTTGGAAGACGGCAATTTCAAAGGGTTTACAGATACGTTTGAAGATTTACATGGCATGGCACAATTGCCCGGCATTGCATCGCAGCGTTTAATGGGCAAGGGTTATGGTTTTGCAGGAGAGGGCGACTGGAAAACAGCCGCATTGGTACGCGCTATGAAAGTAATGGGCAGCGGTCTGAAAGGTGGTAATTCTTTTATGGAAGATTATACTTACCATTTTGATCCCAACAATGAACTGGTACTGGGCTCGCACATGCTGGAAATATGCGAATCCATTGCAAAAGGCAAACCTTCCTGCGAGGTACACCCGCTGGGCATTGGTGGCAAAGCCGATCCGGTAAGGCTGGTGTTTAATTCAGCAGCCGGACCAGCCATTAACGCATCTGTGATAGATATGGGCAACCGTTTTCGGTTATTGGTAAACGAGGTGGTAGCTGTGGATCCTATCCAAAGCCTGCCAAAGCTGCCCGTTGCCAGGGTTTTGTGGAAACCTTACCCGGATATGAAAACCGGTTGTGCCGCATGGATACTGGCCGGTGGCGCCCATCATACCTGTTACAGTCAGAACCTTACAGCAGAAAACCTGCAGGATTTTGCAGAAATAGCAGGAATTGAATATGTGTTGATCGGGAAAAATACCAATTTGTACAATTTCAAAAATGAATTAAGGTGGAACGAGGTGTATTATAAATAGATCGTGTATTTTAGAACTCACGATTTACGCCTCACGCCTCAGGATTTTAAAACACCGCTTAATAATCTATAGTAAAAACATTCTAACTAAAATTAAACGAAGATTTGCTTATGAACAGTCACCTGGCCTTTACAGACTACCTGGTTTTTATTATTTATTTTGTCATCGTATCAGGTTATGGCTATGCTATCTACCTGAAACGAAAAAGGAATGAACATGATGCCAAGGCATTTTTTCTTGCCGAAGGTACACTTACCTGGTGGGCCATTGGTGCTTCACTGATAGCGTCCAATATATCTGCCGAACAGTTTATAGGAATGAGTGGTGAAGGTTTTTTCCTGGGCGTAGCCGTTGCTGCCTATGAGTGGATTGCAGCCATTGCACTTATTATTGTTGCGGTGTGGTTTATTCCTGTTTACCTGAAGAACCATATTTACACCATGCCGCAGTTCCTGAAAACCAGGTACAACGAATCGGTAGCATTGATTATGGCTGTTTTCTGGCTGTTTTTATATGTATTTGTAAATCTTACTTCTATTTTATACCTGGGCGCTGTGGCCATTAACGGGCTTGCAGGCGGGCAATACCTGCATATCATTATGGTTGGGCTGGCAGTGTTTGCATTGCTGATCTCACTCGGTGGAATGAAAGTGGTTGCTTATACAGATGTTATTCAGGTGGCTGTATTGATTTTTGGTGGATTGGTTACAACTTATATTGCTTTGAGTGTAGTAGGTGATAAATTTGGAGTGGGAAGCAATCCAATTGCGGGATTTAAGATATTGATGAATCATGCGCCCGATCATTTTAAAATGATTATCCCAAGGCCGGGTGCCGGCGCCAGCCAAAACGATATAAACAAATATCTTACATTTCCTGGTCTTGCCTCTTACCTGGCAGGTATCTGGATTATTAACCTCAACTACTGGGGATGTAACCAGTACATTACACAACGTGCCCTGGGTGCAGATTTGCAAACGGCACGTACAGGTATCCTGTTTGCCGGACTGTTAAAATTAATGATGCCGCTTATTGTAATGCTTCCGGGTATTGCGGCTTACGTTTTGTTCCAGGGTGGCCACCTGCCACAACTGACCGGCGGTAAAGATGGTGCCTACTCTGCGGTACTTACTTTTTTACCAACTGGTTTAAAGGGACTCTCAGTGGCCGCACTAACAGCGGCAATTGTTGCTTCGCTGGCGGGTAAAGTAAACAGCATCTCAACCATTTTTACCCTGGATGTTTATAAAAAATATTTTAACAAGGAAGCCGATGAAAGAAAACTGGTAATGACGGGAAGGGTAGTAGTGTTTATAGCCATGATAGTGGCCGTATTGTTTACCTGGAGCGATTTGCTGGGTATTGGAGGAGCGGGAGGTTTTACATTCATTCAGAAATATACAGGATTTATCAGCCCCGGCATCTTTGCTATGTTTATCCTGGGTATGTTCTGGAAAAGAACTACCGGCGCCGCTGCTATTGCGGGTGTTATTACAGGTTTTGCATTGTCTGTATTGTTCAATGAGTTTGCCCCGCAGTTGTTCGGCAATGAAACCTTGTTGTATACCGCCTTCCCCAATGGTAAAGGTGCTTATGAAATTCCATTCCACATCTGTATGGGGCTTTCATTCATGTTTACCATGCTGGTAATGATTGGCATTAGTATGGCCGGACCCAAAATCAATCCCAAATCATTTATACTGCCCAAGGGTATGTTTAAATTAAGTCCTTCTACAACAGCGCTGATCATGGTAACCTTATTATTAATCGCGGCATTATATGTAAAATTCTGGTAGGGTTTAACCGGTAGAAAATAATTGCCGGAAAATTTGAATTATTTTATGAGCATCCTCCAATATAAAAATAATGATCGTCTGCTGCTGGCAATCGACTGTATTATTTTTGGTTTCGACGGGAAACACCTGAAAGGATTATTTGTAAAAAGACATATTGAACCACAGAAAGATAAATGGTCGCTCATGGGTGGCTTTGTACGGGAGCGGGAAAGTGTAGATGATGCAGCAGGCCGGGTATTGAATGAACTTACCGGTTTGCACGATATTTATATGGAACAGCTATTTTGTTTTGGCGATGCTGATCGTGATCCCGGCGGCAGGGTGGTTTCAATCGCTTATTTCGCCCTTATCCGGATAGACGACTATGCCGCATCGTTACTGCAAACACACAATGCAAGATGGGTAGAACTGAACAAGATGCCCCGTCTTATTTTTGATCATAAGGCGATGGTGAAACTGGCACAGGAAAGATTGCGCCAGAAAGTATCCAACCACCCGATAGGTTTTGAATTGCTGCCCGATAAATTTACACTGCCGCAACTCCAGAATTTATATGAAGCCATCTACGAAACACCCCTTGATAAACGCAATTTCACCCGTAAAATATTATCGCTGGGGATTCTTACCAAACTGAAAGAAAAAGAAAGAGAGTCTTCCAAAAAAGGAGCTTTTTACTATATGTTCGATAAGGCCAAATACAAAAAACTGGAAAACGAAGGCCTGCGGTTTATTTAATTCGGTAACGGCCCCCTTTTAAATGAAGGGGCAGAACCGTTGAAAAAAAATAAGTGTACATTTTACAATTAATATTATTCAATAGCCGGAAGCCACGGGGTTACCGTTCCGGGAAACAGGGAATAAAGTCACTCTATTATTAAAACTAAAACAGGGATTGCATGAAGCAGTTTTTCGTCGTTACAGCCACTGTGCTTTTCTCAACAGCACTATTTAGTCAGTCAACCGTAAAACTACAGTTGACCAGCAAACAAACGCCGGTTATCAGCCGAAATATTTATGGGCATTTCGCAGAACACCTGGGGCATTGTATTTACGGGGGTTTTTATGTGGGCGATACCAGTAAAACAATACCCAATACCAATGGTGTGCGCAATGATATTATAGCAGCGCTGAAAAAATTAAAGATACCCAATCTGCGCTGGCCGGGTGGCTGTTTTGCAGATACTTACCACTGGAAAGATGGCATTGGCCCCAAAGACAAAAGGCCCGCAATGGTAAATAAATGGTGGGGCGGCGTTACAGAAGACAATAGCTTTGGCACGCACGATTTTCTGAACATGTGCGAACTGCTGGGAGCCGAGCCTTATCTCTCCGGAAATGTAGGCAGTGGTACCGTACAGGAACTGGCAGATTGGGTGCAGTATACCAATTTCAATGGCAAAAGCCCGATGAGCGATCTGAGAAAATCCAATGGAAGAAGCGAACCATGGAAAGTAAAATTCTGGGGCATTGGCAATGAAGCCTGGGGCTGCGGTGGCAATATGAAACCAGAGTATTACGCCGATGAATACCGTAAATATGCAACATTCATATCAGACTGGGAGAATACAGGTGGTTTGACAAGAATAGCTTCGGGCGCAAGCGATGCAGATTACAACTGGACAGAAACGCTTATGAAAAACATTCCATTGAATATGCTGGGCGGAGTGGCCATGCACCATTATTCAGTGCTTGCCTGGAATAAAAAAGGCCCTGCCGTAAATTTTACCCCGGAACAATATTTTGGCACCATGAAAGAAGCCTGGAAAATGGAAGAACTGGTAACCAAACATGCGGCTGTTATGGACAAATATGACCCGCAGAAAAAAATAGCCCTGGTAGTAGACGAGTGGGGCGGCTGGTACGATGTTGAAGCCGGCACAAATCCTGGTTTCCTGTACCAGCAGAATACCATGCGCGACGCTATGATAGCAGGCCTGACCCTGAATATTTTTAATAACCATGCCGACAGGGTGCGCATTGCCAATCTTGCACAATGTGTAAATGTTTTGCAGGCGGTTATTCTTACCGATAAAGAAAAAATGATCCTTACACCTACCTATCATGTAATGGAAATGTACAATGTGCACCAGGATGCAACATTGATACCTGTTTCATTGAAAGGGGGCAATTATGTACAGGGCAATGATTCTTTGCCCGCATTATCGGTATCTGCCTCAAAAGATAAAAACGGGCTGGTTCATGTTTCGCTGGTAAACATAGACCCGGTTAAGAATACCACCGTTAGTCTGGATTTGGACGGAATAGTTTTTAAACAGCTGACAGGCCGGATACTTGCATCGGCACATTTGCAGGATTATAATTCTTTTGAGAATCCTGATAAAATAAAACCGGTTGCATTTAATGGCGCCAGCTTAAAAGGAAATACAGTAGAGGTAAAAATGCCTCCTGCAGCCGTGGTGGTGCTGGAGTTAAAATAAATACCTGCCTGGCAGATAGATTAATATTTTAAAAGAGCCGGTATTGTACCGGCTTTTTATTTGTGGTGAATTGTATTCCTGAAATTCGTTTATTTTAACCGGCAGTTGGTAAATCTTCTCACTAAAAACCCAAACAATCAGCCAGTGCTTATATATTTGTAACCAACAAAGCGCTTTTATTGTACATTCTAATTCACCTGCCATGTCGCTTTTTTATAAAAAATTGCCCTTTTTGCTGTTGGTTGTCCCGTTGGGCGCAATCGCGCAGCAATCATTTTTGCAACTGGAACCTGTAAATTTTTCGATGGTTAACATAACAGACCATTTCTGGAAACCAAAAATTGATAAAGTAGCTGATAAAACGCTGGCGGCCTGCATTTACCAGACAGAGACTGCTACGGCACGCATCCGCAATTTTGAAAAAGTAGCCCGGGGAAAAGGGGAGGCACATGAAGGTATTTTTTACGACGACAGCGATGTGTTTAAAGCGCTGGAGGCAATGGCATATTCACTAAAAACAAACCCTAACCCCGCAATAGAGAAAAAATGCGATGAATGGATAGATAAGATTGTTGCTGCGCAATTGCCCGATGGTTACCTGAATACCTGGTTTACGCTCAAGGGACTCGACCAGCGCTGGACCGATATGAGCATGCACGAAGATTACAATGCAGGTCATATGATAGAGGCGGCAGTTGCTTATTTTGATGCCACCGGCAAGCGAAAATTCCTGGATGCGGTAATTAAATGGGCCGATTATTTTGATACATTATTTGGTCCGGGTAAAAGAGACTGGGTAACCGGCCACCAGGAACTGGAACTGGCCCTGGTTAAACTGTATAAGACAACGCATAACGAAAAATACCTGAAGCTGGCGCACTGGCTGCTGGAAGAACGTGGCCATAAGCTGGCAAAAGGATATACGTGGACCGACTGGAAGGATACCGCTTATGCGCAGGATCTGGTGCCTGTGCGCGAGCAGAAAGAAATAACAGGCCATGCAGTGCGCGCCATGTATTTGTATACAGGTGCAGCAGATGTTGCGGCTCTTACCGGCGACGAAGGCTACCTGAAAGCCATGAAAAGGGTTTGGGAAGATGTGGTATACCGTAACATGTATATTACCGGCGGTATTGGGTCGGCAGGCAGCAATGAGGGCTTTAGTACTGATTATGATTTGCCCAATGAACAGGCCTACTGCGAAACCTGCGCTTCTGTAGGTATGGTTTTGTGGAACCAGCGTATGAATGCATTAACCGGCAATGCAGCATACATTGATGTGCTGGAAAGAAGTTTGTACAATGGTGCATTAGACGGTTTAAGTTTATCGGGTGATCATTTCTTTTACGGCAATCCGCTTGCATCTACCGGTAAAAATGCAAGGCGCGAATGGTTTGGAACAGCCTGTTGTCCGGCCAATATAGCCCGGCTGGTAGAATCGCTGGGCAATTATATTTATGCAAAATCTGCCAATGATATTTGGGTTAATTTGTTTGTGGGCAGCAATACAACTATCCCGCTTCAGAAAGGCAATGTGGCGCTGAATATGGAAACAAATTATCCATGGGATGGAAAAGTAAAAATAAATATAGACCCTGTTAAGAAAACAAAATTTGCACTTCATATAAGAATTCCGGGATGGGTTAATAAAATTGCCGCACCGGGTGGATTGTATAAAATGGAAGATGGTGCACCGGTTATTGGATTTACTGTAAACGGCAAAGGAGTATTGTTTAAAAATGATTCTACCGGCTATGCTGTCATTGACAGAATATGGAACAAGGGCGATGTGCTGGAGTTTGAATATCAAATGCCCGTGGAGAAAATCACCAGCCGCGACGATCTTAAGCAAGACAGGGATCGTATTGCACTGCAGCGCGGGCCGCTGGTATATTGTGTGGAAGGCGCCGATAACAATGGCAAGGCATGGAATATGATTTTCCCGGGCAATACCATCATTGAAACTAAAAATTACAAGATACTGGATGAGCCTGTGATTGCGCTGGAAGCAACTGTTCCGGTTATAACCACAGGCGCCGATGCCGCTTCACTAAAAACGGAAAATAAAAAAATTACTGCCATACCCTATTACACCTGGTGCAACCGGGGCAGTAACCAGATGCAGGTATGGTTGCCTGTAAAAATCAATGATATAAAACTCAATTACTGATTAATATGAGCAAAATATATAAATGGGGTATTATCGGCCCCGGAAGAATTGCGCAAAAATTTGCGGCAGCGCTGTCCCTGGTTCCAAATGCCTCGCTGCATGCGGTGGCTTCAAGAGATGGCAATCGTGCCAGGCAATTTGCGGCTGATTACCATGCCCCCTTTTTTTACGATAATTATGAAGCCCTGGCCTGTAATGATGAAATAGACGCGGTATATATAGCAACACCCCACAGTTTTCACCATGCGCATGTGCTGCTTTGCCTGCAAAAAAATAAAGCAGTGCTGTGCGAAAAACCAATGTCAGTCAATTATGACAGCACAATGGAAATGGTGGCGGTTGCACTGCAAAAAAAAGTTTTCTTAATGGAAGCCATGTGGTCAAGGTTTATGCCCATTATTAATAAGACTGTACAACTGATCAACGAAGGCGAGATTGGAGCGGTAAAATACCTGCGCGCCGATTTTGGGTTTGTGGCGCCGTTTGACAAAGACAGCCGTTTATACGATCTGAAACTGGGGGGTGGCTCTTTGCTGGATATAGGCGTTTATCCTTTGTTTCTTGCTTTGCTTATCATGGGGAAACCAGATGAAATAAAATCATTTTCCCACCTGGCAAAAACCGGTGCAGACGAAACCACGAACGCACTGCTTTACTACAGCAATGGTATGATGGCCAATATTCTGTCGTCAATTGTAGCGCAGACGCCGTTCACCGCTGAAATAAGCGGTACAGAAGGAACCATTACTTTGGAACGCCCCTGGTATAAAGGCAATGTATTGCATGTTAGAAAAAAGGACATCATTACCCAAACCATCTCATTGCCTCATGTCGATAATGGTTTCGAATTCCAGGTAATGGAAGTACAAAAATGTTTGGACGAAAAAATTACTGAAAGTCCGCTAATGCCCCTCAGCTTTAGCTTATTAATGAGCAGCACCGTTAATGAAATTGCCCGGGCCAGTGGTATTACTTACCAGGTGCAACCTGCCTGATATATTATTGGTCATATTAGTTGATTACTTGTGTAAAACATGCAATGAAATGCCTGTATAAACACGAAGTAAATAAGATATCTTTATCCTTTTTTCCCGGTTTTTTCCGTAGCGCATTTATTCGTGAAAAAATCAATTGACTGTGATTTATTTAATTACATATAATCATAATATGTAAATTATTGATCCAGTGGCACTAACGTTTACTATTCGGTGATTTGTCAAATAGTTTTGAGGTAGAATATTTTTTATCAACCTCAAAAAACTCCAACTATGTTACTGACAAATGTGATTAAAAAATCCGGCCAGCGCGTAAACAGCAAACACGTAGATTCTCTGCTAAGCAATTATAAAAAAGAAAGATGGGTGCAAAATTCCAAACATATAGGTAAAGAAGATTCTTTAAGTGTTTGGTACAGTATTGAAGAGCTGCAGCAATTTATTGAGACCGCCAGGTTAAACGGAGCAGACGGCATTAAAATGTATTTTGGTGTATACAAAGCAGATACTGCCAAAGAAGTGCGTTTTGAAGAAAGACAAACGATTGTGCTGGTAGCTTCTAAAACCAAAGAATTGGAGAATGGCACAACGGTAGACAAAAGCATTTACCTAAATGAGAATGGCATACCAGAAATTCTGGCATTCAACGCAGGCCGTGTTTGTCCACCGGCTTGTTCTGGCACCAGTACAGGAACAGAAACAACGGGTTTTGACTGGGACAACCCGGGCGTTCTTATCGACAAACAGGAGGAAGGAATGGTAATTATATAAAAGGCCTAATTTAATTTGAAGTATTTAAACCCTGCATTGGCAGGGTTTTTTTATACATTTACCCCAGTATGTCACCAGTAAATTGCATATGCCGGTTTATATAATAGCAATAATAATTAGTTTTTTTGCCAGTATTATTGGAATGGTTGTAAAAGAGAATCGTAACCCGCCTTTTATTTTTTTTCCGGTATTTCTTTTGCTAACCGTTGCTGTAGAATACTACGGGGCCGAATTGTCGGGGCGTGGCGTACATACCGTGGGTCTGTATAATATTTTTACTTTTTGTGAATTTCTTTTTTATATGGTTTTTTTCAGGTATTTGTTTCAAAGCGCAACGGTTAAAAGAAATATTCTCCTGGTAATGCTGGTGTATTTTGTTATAACAATAACCAACATCCTGTTTTTTCAGGGAAAAACACAATTTCACTCCTATACCTATATGCTGGGTTGCCTGTTAATAGTTGGTTTGGCGATATTTTATTTTTATTTCTTATTTCGTTTTCCGGAAACAGGCACACTGACGCAAAATCCCTATTTCTGGATTGTAACCGGGCTGATGTTTTTTGATACCTGTACATTTACCTTTTACGGGCTTAATAATTTTATCGCGGACACCATGCAGCACTATGATTGGGTGATGTTTTTTGTTTCAGACTTTTTAAACATCTTGCTTTATACGTCATTTACGATTGGATTTTTATGCAAAATAAATATTCGGAAATTATTGGGGTCATTCTAGCAAGTATTTGTCTTGCCTTATTGCTGGTGGGCGTTATTATTACAATGCTGGTCATCTACCGCAGAAGGCAATACCAGCACCAGCAGGAATTACTGAATGCCAGGCTGGAAATCCAGGAAAACATATTTAAAAACCTGTCGGAAGAAATACATGATAACATTGGGCAGGAATTATCTGTACTGAAGCTTACACTTTCTGTAATATCACTGAAACGTGAAGAAGAGGCGGAAAAATTCATCACTGAAAGCAAGGGCATGGTCAACCATATTATTTCAAGTATTTCGGATCTCTCCAAAAGCCTGCACACCGATCGCGTATTAAGAATAGGCATTATAGAGGCGGTAAGATTTGAGCTGGAAAAGATTGAAAAAACCAACCTGTTCAAAACCTTTTTTACCTATGCCGATGTGGATTTTCAGATAAATCCCGGCAATGAAATTTTTCTTTTCAGGATTATTCAGGAAATACTGAACAATATAATAAAACACTCAAGTGCTCAAAATATCTACGCGGATTTAATTTACAAAGAAAACAGGATAATTTTTACTTTTACAGACGATGGCAAAGGATTTGACGTTAGAGAAGCCATGCAGCGGCCTTCTTCCAACAGGGGTATAGGCCTAACCAGCATGGTGAACCGCGCAAAGCTGATAGGTGGACAGTTTTCAGTTGTAAGCCAGCCTGGTAAAGGCACAACCACAATCATAGAAATACCCGCCGTTATTGCAGGTAGTCAGCCTGTGTAATGTTTTTTTTAGATATTCCCTAATGCCAAGGAAGTACAAGATAGCAATCGCAGATGATCATATTTTGGTCAGGAAGGCCCTGACCAGGTTAATCAATTCTTTTGAAGGCTATACAGTTTTTTTTGAAGTAGACAATGGCAATGAACTGAAAAAACAAGTGGTTCAGACAGGACTTCCGGATATTGTTTTAATGGATATAAATATGCCCAATGGCAATGGATACGATACTACTTCCTGGTTGCATAGAAATTATCCTATCGTAAAAGTACTTGCTCTTTCAATGCTCAGCGACGAAGCCGTGATCATAAAAATTTTAAAACTGGGCGCCAAAGGATATATTCTAAAAACAATGGAGCCGGAGGAACTGAAGACAGCCCTGGATGCAGTTATAAAAAACGATTTTTATCTGCCCGAAGTCATTTCCGGAAAAATCATCAGCGGACTGCAGCATAATGTAGACGAAGACAAGAAAGAAATCATACTCACCGAAAAAGAAAGACGGTTCCTGCAATTGCTTTCTTCCGAAATGACCTACAAGGAGATAGCCGTTAAAATGGAGGTTAGTTCAAGAATGATTGATGGATACAAATCCGCCCTCTGCGAAAGATTTCAGGTAAAAACACGTGTTGGCCTGGTAATGTATGCCGTAAAAAATAAACTTATCGAAGTTTCCAACGGGCTGGAATAAACGCCATTAATTAAAAGACTCCCTGTCCATAAAGGTCTTCCGGTAAACAGACGGCGTGAGTTTTTTTACCTTTAGAAATTGTTTGTTGAAATTGGCAAGCGTATTGAAGCCGCTGTCGTAGCAGATGGATGCTATATTATTCTGTGTATCTATCAGTTGTTTGCACGCATAGCCTACCCGCACTTCATTTAAAAAATCTATGTAAGTCTTCTTGGTGCTTTTTTTAAAATAATTGCAAAAGGCCGGAACGCTCATTGCCACACTTCCCGCCACATCATCCAGCGTAACAGGTTCCTGGAAATTATCAATGGTATACTGCAAAATTTTATCGATGCGTTCTTTGTTTTTTGAACTAAATGCTTTTATCTCCTGGGTCGATAAGGTAATATAATCCTGCTGCTCTGCTATCAGCAAAAGACAACGGCACAAGGTGATAACCCGGTCAAAACCGCTTGCTTTTTCCAGGTGTTTAATAAGAGGAGCAAGCAACAGCCTGCATTTTTCATTTATTCTTAATCCATGAACCGAAATATCAAACAGGTTTTTTACCTGCCGGCTTTCAGGCATTTCCATAAAGCCAGTTCCCCAGAAATCTTCTTTAAACTGCACTACCACAGCGCTGGTAAAAAGATCCTTGTCTGCTTTCTGAAAAGTATGTGGTAAATTAGAGCCCAGGAAAAAAATATCCCCGCATTTGAAATCTCCCACATAATTGCCAATAAAACTGGCCCCTTCACCCGCAGTAAAAAGAATCAGTTCATATTCTGCGTGCTGGTGCCAGGGCACCTCAAAATGCGGTGTACAAAATGTTTTTGCCAAAAATGAAGTATCTTCTGCCAGCGGAAGTTTTTCAATTAAAGGTTTCATAGCTAAACTATCTTAAGCAAATTTGTTGTATGGGATTGCAATTTATAGTAAAATAGTTTTATTTTTTAAAAATAAAGTTGCAGCCACTGGTTAAACGGGGGCTTAATTTTACGGCTCAGAATTCTTTTACGATTATCAAAAACGATGCTGCTGTTATGTTACTTCTTGGTATAGACATAGGAACTTCGTCCATTAAGGTAGCCGTTACCGATGCCCAAACCGGTCGTTGCATAGCATCGGCCAGGTTTCCGGAAGATACCGAAACCGGTATTATTTCAGTGCAGCCCGGCTGGGCTGAACAATCGCCCGAAATGTGGTGGCAGCATGTACAGCAGGCTATTCTAAAAGCCAATGCAGGCGCAAAATACCATCCAAAAGATATTGGAGCCATTGGCATCGCCTACCAGATGCATGGCCTGGTATTGGTAGACAAGCAGCAACAGGTATTGCGCCATTCCATTATCTGGTGCGACAGCCGAGCCGTAGAGACAGGCAACCGGGCGGCGGCAGCCATCGGCGAAGAAAAATCACTTTCCCATTTATTAAACTCACCGGGCAATTTTACCGCCTCCAAACTGGCCTGGGTAAAGGAAAACGAACCAGATATTTATGACCGCATTTATAAAATAATGCTTCCCGGCGACTTTATTGCCATGAAGCTGACAGGCCAAATCAGCACCAGCATCTCTTCACTGTCTGAGGGCATTTTCTGGGATTTTAAAAACAACGAGCTATCAGCCGATGTATTTAACTGTTTCGGATTTAACAAGGAACTGATACCGGCCATTGAACCGGTTTTCTCGGTACACGGCAGGGTTACTGCTGAGGTCGCCAATAGCTTATCACTTACACCAGGTATACCGGTTACATACAAAGCCGGTGACCAGCCAAACAACGCTTTATCCCTTAATGTGCTTGAGCCGGGCGAAGTAGCTGCCACGGCCGGTACCTCGGGCGTTATATACGGCGTCAGCGATGCTTTGACATACGACCCGCAATCGAGGGTAAATACTTTTGCACATGTCAATTATACAAAAGATAAAATCAGAACCGGCGTATTGCTTTGCATCAACGGTACCGGCATATTAAACCGCTGGGTAAAGAACCTGATAGGTGGCCCTGCAAGTTATGCTGATATGAATGCTGCAGCATCCCTCGTTCCACCCGGCTCCGGGGGCCTGAAAGTATTACCCTTTGGAAATGGTGCAGAAAGAATGCTGAATAACAAGATAGTGGGTGCGCAATTTTATGGCATTGATTTGAATATGCATGGCCAGGCACACCTTATACGCGCTGCCCAGGAAGGCATCGCCTTTTCTTTCCGCTACGGACTGGATATCATGCGCACAAATGGGATGAACCCAAATATCATCCGTGCAGGAAAAGCCAATCTTTTTTTAAGCAACGTGTTTGCACAGGCTTTTGTAGATGCTACCAATACCCCCGTAGAATTGTACGAATGCGATGGCAGCGTGGGCGCCGCAACGGGGGCCGGTATCGGCGTGGGTGTGTATGCTTCCGAAAAAGAAGCGTTTAGCCATACAAAGCCTTTGCAGCTGATTGAACCCTCAGCCGCGGCGACTTATGATGTTTTTTATAAAGAATGGAAAGAATTATTGCTAAGGCAATTATAAAACCGATTATGATGGCATTTAAGTCAACGATAATATAAAGAAATACGAAGTCAAAATGCAAAAGTCAAAAGTTTGCAGCCACTGAAACAAATTTGAATCAGTTATGACTATAAAAAAATCATGATGCCTCATGAAAATCAAAAAAATCTGCGTTCCATAAAATCATTTTTTTAACACACAAATACAAATGCTATGTCAGTAGTTACGGGCGACAAAGAATTTTTTAAAGGCGTTGGCCAGGTAAAATATGAAGGGCCACAATCAGACAATCCGCTTGCTTTCAGGTGGTACGATGAAAATAAGGTCGTAGCCGGAAAGACAATGAAAGAATACCTGCGTTTTGCCGGCGCTTACTGGCATTCGTTCTGCGGCAATGGCGGCGATCCGTTTGGCGAACCCACACATATATATCCTTGGAATGAAAAAGCAGATGCGGTAGGCCGTGCAAAGGACAAAATGGATGCTGCCTTTGAATTTTTTACAAAGTTGAGCCTGCCTTACTACTGCTTTCACGATGTAGACGTGGTGGATTATACCAACGATGTAGCTGACAATGAAAAACGTTTGCAGACACTGGCAGACTATGCCGCAGCAAAACAAAAAGCCAGTGGTGTTAAATTGCTTTGGGGTACTGCTAATTTGTTTTCTCACCGACGTTACATGAATGGCGCAGGCACCAATCCTGATTTTCATGTATTAACCCATGGCGCTGCACAGGTAAAGGCCGCGTTGGACGCAACCATATCATTGGGAGGAGAGAACTATGTATTCTGGGGTGGCCGTGAAGGTTATATGACGTTATTGAATACAGACATGAAAAGGGAGCAGGAGCATCTTGCCATGTTCCTGCATAAAGCGGTTGATTATGCGAGAAAAAATGGTTTCAAAGGAACTTTTTTTATTGAACCCAAGCCCTGTGAGCCCAGTAAACACCAGTACGATTATGACTGTGCCACAGTGATTGGCTTTCTTCGCCAGTTTGACCTGCTGAACGATTTTAAAATTAATATTGAAGTAAACCATGCCACACTTGCCGGTCATACCTTTCAGCATGAACTGCAGGTAGCAGCCGATGCAGGTATGCTGGGTTCAATGGATGCCAACCGGGGCGATTACCAGAATGGCTGGGATACCGATCAGTTCCCCAATAACCTTAACGAACTTACAGAAGCCATGCTGGTTATCCTGGAAGCCGGTGGTTTCCAGGGCGGTGGTATTAATTTTGATGCTAAACGCAGGAGAAACTCAACGGATATGGAAGACCTGTTTTACGCACATATCGGCGGTATTGATTGTTTTGCCCGCGCACTGATTATTGCGGACAACCTTCTGCAAAAATCTGATTACAAAAAAATAAGAAAAGACAGGTATGCTTCTTTCGATTCGGGCAAAGGAAAAGAATTCGAAGCGGGAAAATTATCATTGGAAGACCTGCGTGATTTCGCAGTAGCCAACGGCGAACCGGCTGTAAAAAGCGGCAGGCAGGAATATCTGGAAAATATCATCAACAGGTATATTTAATCCGGAAGTAAAAAGTCAAAAGTCAAAAGTCAAGAATGCCGCGGCAGAGATTTTGACTTTTGACTTTTGAATTTTCGCTTTGAAATATAACATAAAAACCGCCGGTAAAGGCGGTTTTTAAAATCCCATATATACGTACTATAAATTTATTTCCCGTGTCCAAACAGGTAAAATACACCAATCTGGAGAACGCCGTTTTTAGCGCTGCCATCAGTTGAATTTTTAGCCAGGTTGGTGAATCCAAGATTGTAACGGATATCTGCACCAATGTTTAATGGAGAAAGGAAGCCGATACCGAATACACCAGAAATGTCTGTAGATTTAAATGAATCTTTCACATCCACAGAAACACCACTGCTTTTAGCTTTTGCGCCCAGCAAAAAACCAACCTGCGGCCCCGCTTCTGCGAAGAAGCCAGATGCGATTTTGTATTTCACCAATACCGGAACATTGATAAAACCAAGGTTGTACGTGCCACTTTCATCAGGGCTGGTAACTTTTGCACCCTGTCCTGAATATACAACTTCAGGCTGAAGGGATAACCCTTTCGCCAAAGGAACATGCACCAATACGCCAGCGTTGAAATTAGGCGTCATTTTGAATGAAGTACCGTCCTGGGAAGGTGAAATGTGTAAGCTGGCCAGGTTTAATCCTGCTTTGGCGCCAAACTGTATCTGCGCGCCGGCCAAAGTTGTTGCTGAAGCTAAGATTGCAAGGAGAAGGAGTTTTTTCATTTGTTTTTTAAGATTTGGATTAATAATGCAGCGAAAGTAATAGATTATTTTAAAAAACAAAATACCTGCAAACATTTTTTAATGTGGGCTGTGTCAATACCTGCACGTTGCAATAAAAAATGCAATGTGTTATTCACGGTGCAATGCATATTTTCCCCTTGTTTTATGTGTTGAGAAGGCGATTTCTTACCAGTAAATACAATTCATTGTATAAAATACGAAGTAAAAAAAGTTTAATCCCTGGTAAATGCCCTCGTAGTTTTACGGGTGTTTTTTGGCCATTTGTCTTGCTAGGTACCGTTCATGAATAATATCCTGTACAGGTACTTTTTTTATTTTGCTCTCCAGCCAGGAGATAATATCCAGGTACGCAAATGCCCGGGTTTCAAAGCGGTTCCGTTCATATTTTTTTACAATGTCCAGCAGGTGCTGAAAAGCGCCGGGTAATTGCCGGGGGCTTAAACGGAATGAATGACGCAGAAACTTAAACATCTCTTCTTCCACCACGCTCAGGTTTTCCATCCTGGCCATAAAGCGGTAAACAGATTTGGTAAGGTACTCCAGTAAATCATAGTTGCCCAGCTCGTAATGCGCAATCAGGTGCAGCAGCCGCGCATAACATTGCAGGTCGGTGCGGAGATCAACTTTCCAGTTGATGATCTTATTGAGGTAGTCGATGGCCTTCTCATTGTTTCCGCTGCCAAAATAAAGACAGGCTATTTTGTAGTAAAATACCAGTATACGGTGCCGGTCAAGATAAATTTCATATTCACGAAGTTTTTGTGCAATGCCAGGCACAATCTTTACACCTTCAGTAAAAGTGCCTTCAATAAAGTGTTTGTTGATCAGTGCGGTACTGAAATACACAAAGCATTGTATCTGGTTGTTCTCGTTTGTTGTTACAATATCCGTTTGTGAAAATTTTTCAAACAGCTGTAATACTTCATTGAACTTATCATAGTTCTGCAAATCAAAATGCGCTCCCAGCAGGTTATGCAGCCCCTTTATATAGTGAGAAGTTTCTATTTCTATCATGAAAGGGTAGCTCGAAAAGAGATCCACCCATTTTTGTGTATAGCGGTAATACATCAAAAAGTCCTGCCGTATAAAACCATACCACGAATAACTCTGTGCCAGGTACAACTTTTCGTAGAAACCATGCGGCGATTTGGCGTGGGATGGATAGTGATCGTCAAAAAATTTCTGCACTGCCGCTTCATCGTTTTTATTACGGGCATGCCCGTTTTTAATGTACCAGCTATAAAGCAGAAGGGAAAGATTCGACAGTTTACTGATCTGCATCAGCCTGTCTGTGACCTCATCCGCTTCGGCAGCCAACCTTTCGGCCCTGTCCTGCATACTACGGGTGATATGCAATGCTTCAATTTTCTTTTCCAGGAAAACAACCTGCTGCAGATAGGTAAACTGGTGGTTCTCCCTGGCCATTTCTTTCATTTTGTCCAGCACTTTAAGGCTTTGCAGGTAGAGTCCCTTATTGTACAATATACGGGCATAGTCCATTTGCTCATGCAGCTGAATATCAATATTGTCTTCATGCTTTATCAGGCGCAGGCTGGCTAAAATCTGCCGGTACAAATGTGCCTTGCTGTTGGAAAGCTGCTGTTTTTTTATGGAGGGGGTTTTCTTTAACAATAATTCCTCATCATACAGCTCCAGTTTATCCAGGGCATCAAACAATTGTACCACTTTCAGCGCTTCACCGCCGGTATTGCGGCCCACATATAGCTTAAAATTGCGTTTTTCGCTCTTTTCCAGCGATTTAACAAGTTGAAATAAGGCGTCTGTTGATCTGTTGGGCATCGTAATATATAATAGCAAAAGCCTTGACTGGCTTGCGTTTCATTGAAAATTAACGTTTTTACACAGTGTAAAACCTCCCTAATTTAGGTTTTCACGCCAGGATAAGCTGACCTATTTTTAGGTGGCAGGTTGATTAATTAAGTAAATATAGCAAGCAACACGAAATTAAGCAGCCTGCGCTTTTTTACCTCACCCAACAATTCTTTATGGCTGAAAATAAGGTTTTCATTTTTGATACCACGCTTCGCGATGGCGAGCAGGTACCAGGTTGTAAGCTGAATACCAAAGAGAAAATTGAACTGGCGCTTCAACTGGAAGAGCTGGGCGTTGACATTATTGAGGCGGGCTTTCCGATTTCAAGCCCGGGCGATTTTGAATCGGTTGCGCAGATATCCAAAATCATTAAGAATGCCACTGTTTGCGGTCTTAGCCGTGCCGTGCAAAAAGACATAGAAACCGCTGCAGCAGCCTTAAAGGGCGCAAAAAGACCACGAATCCACACCGGCATAGGAACTTCCGATTTTCATATTAAATCAAAATTCAACGCTACCCGCGAGGAAATTCTTGAAAGAGCAGTGCAGGCGGTAAAATGGGCAAAGAATTTTGTAGATGATGTAGAATTTTATGCCGAAGATGCCGGCAGAACCGACAACGATTATCTGGCAAAAGTAATTGAAGCTGTTATTACAGCGGGTGCCACCACTGTAAACATACCGGATACAACCGGCTATTGCCTGCCTAACCAATACGGAGATAAAATAGCCTGGCTTGTCAATCATGTAAAAAATATTGATAAGGCAGTTATCTCCTGCCACTGCCACAACGATTTGGGGTTGGCTACGGCCAACTCCATTGCAGGGGTTATCAGTGGCGCCCGGCAGATTGAGTGTACCATTAACGGCCTGGGCGAACGCGCCGGCAACACATCGCTGGAAGAAGTAGTGATGGTGCTGAAACAACACAAACAACTGGGCCTTTATACCAGTATCAATACAAAGAACCTTAACCCTATCAGCAGGCTGGTGGCAGATACCATGCGTACACCTGTACAGGTGAACAAAGCCATTGTTGGCGCCAATGCTTTCTCTCATTCTTCCGGTATACACCAGGACGGGTTCCTGAAAGATTCACTTACCTATGAAATTATCAACCCGGAAGAAGTGGGGGCCGATGGCAGCAAAATAGTGCTAACAGCAAGGAGCGGACGCAGTGCACTGGCACACCGTTTTCATAAATTGGGATATACTTACAGCAGGAACGATATAGATGTGTTATATCAACGCTTTCTGCAGGTGGCGGATACGAAGAAAGAGATTGATGAGGAGGACCTGCACCAACTGGCTAAAGGATATGTTATGCAGCCGGTTACAGCTTAGTGATTTTCTCATGACTTATAGTTTTGGTAGGCGTGGCGCTTCTGCGCCATGCATTTTTTTTAAAAAAGAGAAATGGCAAAAACATTATTTGAAAAGATTTGGGACAAACACGTTGTCAAAACAATTGAAGGCGGGCCTTCGGTATTGTATATCGACAGGCACCTGATTCACGAAGTAACCAGTCCGCAGGCTTTTGCAGGCCTGAATAAAAGAGGCATTAAAGTGTTACGCCCCAAACAGGTAGTGGCTACCGCCGATCACAATGTGCCCACCATTAACCAGCACTTGCCCATTAAAGAAGAATTGTCGCGGCTGCAGGTGGAAGCCTTAAAAAAGAATTGTGAAGAACATGGTATCGAATTATATGGCCTTGGACACCCGTTCCAGGGCATTGTGCATGTAATAGGTCCCGAACTGGGCATTACGCAGCCGGGTATGACCATTGTTTGCGGCGATAGCCATACTTCTACCCATGGCGCGTTCGGCAGCATTGCTTTTGGTATAGGCACCAGCGAAGTAGAAATGGTAATGGCCACGCAATGCCTTATGCAAAGCAAACCAAAACTGATGCGCATTAATGTGGAAGGGAAATTAAATAATGGAGTGGTGAGCAAGGATATCGTGTTGTATATTTTGTCGCAGATATCTGCCAGTGGCGCCACCGGTTATGCAGTGGAATTTGCAGGCTCGGCCATACGTTCGCTTTCTATGGAAGCGCGCATGACCATTTGCAATATGAGCATAGAAATGGGTGCACGCTGCGGCATGATTGCACCCGATGAAACCACTTTCGGTTACATGAAAGGAAGAAAGTTTGCGCCGCAGGGTACCGATTGGGATCAAAAACTCGCTTACTGGAAAACACTGAAAAGCGATGAAGGCGCTGTGTTCGACAAAGAAATATTTATAAAGGCCGGCGATATTGAGCCAATGATTACCTACGGTACCAATCCCGGAATGGGCATTGGCGTTAGCGGGCATGTGCCGTCTTTAAACGAAATTGAAGAAAAAGAAAAACCATCCTTTGAGAAATCGCTGGCTTATATGGGTCTTCAGCCCGGAGCCGGTATCAAGGGCAAGCAGGTGGACTATGTATTTATAGGCAGTTGCACCAATTCCAGGATTGAAGATCTTAGAATGGTGGCTTCTTTTGTAAAAGGAAAACACAAGGCAGACAATGTAGAAGTATGGGTGGTGCCTGGCAGCAAACAGGTGGAAAAACAGGCCATTGAAGAAGGTATTGACAAGGTTTTTGAAGAAGCGGGTTTTATGCTGCGGCAGCCGGGGTGCAGCGCCTGTCTGGGCATGAACGAAGACAAAATTCCTGCCGGCAAGTATTGCATTTCTACCAGCAACCGGAATTTTGAAGGCAGGCAGGGACCCAATGCCAGAACATTTTTAGCGAGTCCTTTAACAGCAGCCCTTGCCGCTATTACCGGTAGGGTGGGAGATGTGCGGGAATACCAGTCGTGAGACGTCAGACGTCAGACGACAGTCGTGAGCTGGCGTCGCAAATGCCTCACGTCTCACGTCTGACGGCTCAAGAAAAATTAAACGAATTAATACAATGGGAAAGAGTATAAATATTATCAACTCCACGGCCGTTCCGCTGAACATTGAAAACGTGGATACAGACCAAATCATACCTGCCCGCTTTTTAAAGGCAACCAGCAGGGATGGGTTTGGAAAAAATTTATTCCGTGACTGGCGTTATGAAAACAATGATGAGTCAAAACCAAAAAAAGATTTCCCGCTGAACGATCCCAGGTACAAAGGACAGATACTGGTGGCGGCAAAAAATTTTGGATGTGGTTCCAGCCGCGAACATGCTGCCTGGGCCATCAAAGATGCGGGGTTTGATGTAGTGGTAAGCAGTTTTTTTGCCGATATTTTTAAAAACAATTCGCTTAATAATTTCTTGCTGCCGGTTACTGTAAGCGAGGGTTTTTTAAAACAGGTATTTGATGCCATTGATAAAGATCCCGGGGCGCAGTTGGAAGTGAATTTACAGGATCAGACAATCACATTACCTGCTACGGGCGTGCAGGAAAAATTTGATATTAATAATTATAAAAAAACATGTTTGCTGAACGGGTACGATGATATTGACTACCTGCTAAGCATGAAAGATGAAATAAGTCAATTTGAAAAACAATAGTTAATCCATCCCCTCAAACCATTTATGAAAAAAAACATTGCAGTCATTAACGGAGACGGTATAGGACCGGAAGTAACGCAGCAGTCGATTAAAGTGCTGGATGCCGTTGCTGAAAAATTCGGACATGAATTTGAATACAGGCATTGCCTTATGGGTGCCGTTGCCATCGACGCCACCGGCAACCCGCTGCCCGATGAAACCATAGAAATTTGTTTGGAAAGCGATGCCATTTTATTTGGTGCTATTGGTCATCCAAAATACGATAATGACCCAACCGCCAAAGTTCGCCCGGAACAGGGATTATTAAAGCTGCGCAAATCCCTGCAATTATTTGCGAATATCCGCCCTATTAATACGTATGTGGCCCTGCATCATTTGTCGCCCTTAAAAAGCAAGCAACTGGAAGCAGTTGATTTTGTTATTTTCCGCGAGCTGACAGGCGGTATTTATTTTGGCAAGAAAGAAACCAATGAAGATCAATCCTGGGCCAGCGATGAATGCAGTTACAGCAAAAATGAAATTGAAAGGGTTGCTCACCTGGCGTTTAAGTATGCGCAGCAAAGAAAAAAGAAATTAACCCTGGTAGATAAAGCCAATGTGCTGGAAACATCACGCCTCTGGCGCAAGGTGGTACAGGACATTGCCCCGCAGTACGCCGATGTAAAGGTTGATTTTTTATTTGTAGACAATGCGGCTATGCAGATCATTCTTAATCCAAAACAGTTCGACGTAATACTTACCGAAAACATGTTTGGCGATATCATCAGTGATGAAGCAAGCGTTATTACCGGTTCGCTGGGATTGTTGCCGTCTGCGTCAGTGGGTAATTCCGTGGCGCTGTTTGAGCCCATCCATGGTTCTTACCCGCAAGCCGCGGGGAAAGACATTGCCAATCCGCTGGGTTCAATATTGTCTTCAGCTATGATGCTGGATCATTTTGGATTGCAGGCAGAAGCAGCATTGGTGCGGGAAGCTGTCGACTGGACCCTGATGAATGGTTTCGTAACCAAAGATATTGACCCGGTAAATTTTTATTTCACCACTACTATTGGTGAACTGGTAAGCGATTATGTAGCAGACAGGATTCCGGATAAAGTGAATAAAGGAAATATTGAATTGCGGAAATCGACGATAATATAAGTTGTAAGTAATAAGTAATAAGTAATAAGTTTTAAGTTGGCGGCGCCATGAAACTTATGACTTAACACCTAAAACTTAGCACTTTTTAAAAAAGTTCTTTGTTTATTTCAAAATGCTGGTGTACATTTACAGTACACTCAATCTTTATGTTGATAAGCAGCAATAATATTACAAGAATAGCAGCCATACTGGTGGTTATTGTGGTAGTCATTATTGTACCTGCACTGCATGGAGGAGGAGCCAACGTATAAACGAATTCGTAAAAATACAAAGCAACCCGCCTCCAACGAGGCGGGTTCTTTTTTTTAAAGGAAAAATGCAAAAGTAAAAAAAGCCTTTAGTGATGGTAGTCGCGCAAATTATTTGCATTTGTTGTTTGCGTTGAAAACGTAGTTACTGTTTTTGAATTTTGGCAGTTTTGAACTGTCAGCAGCGAAAATGTTTTTAAATTTTGAATTTTCACTTTTGAATTTTTATGGCCAACTATTATAACGAAAACACGGTTTTGTACCTGGATGGCGCATTTGTAAAAGCCAGTGAGGCAAAAGTAGATCTGTATGGTCAGTCACTGCACTATGGCTATGCGGTGTTTGAAGGTATCCGTTCCTATAAAACGGTCAGCGGGGAAACAAAGATCTTTAAAGAGCAGGAGCATTTTGCGCGGTTGAAACATTCGGCTGATTCATTGAACCTGCCTTATGCATACAATGCTGATGAATTAATTGCCGCCACTTACGAAATACTGAGAATAAATAAGCTGCAGGATGCTTATATCCGCCCCCTGGTATATGCCCCCGCCAATATGAGCTTTAACAAGAACACTGTTTCACATATAGTCATAGAGGTTTGGGAAATGGCGCCATTTTTAGGAGAGAAGTTATTAAAAGTAATGACCTCATCTTTTCAGCGGCCCAATCCCAAAGGCTTTAAAATAACCGCCAAAGCAGCTGGTCATTATGTCAATTCTATATTGGCCAGCCAGGAAGCGAAAGCAAATGGTTTTGATGAGGCATTGCTGACAGATATGAACGGGTTTGTAGCAGAAGGCCCCGGCGCCAATATGTTTTATGAAAAAGAGGGCAAACTCTTTACCCCTTCAACCGGCAATATCTTGCCGGGTATTACAAGGGCAACTGTTTTTGAAATATGCGCTGAGCTGGGTATTGAAGTGCAGGAAAAACAAATTACCACGGACGAAGTAAAACAGGCGGACGCTGCATTTTTTTGCGGCACCGCAGCGGAAGTAATTGGCTGGGATAGTTTTGATGGCGTTAAATTTAGTAAAAGCTGGAATGAAACACTGAGTAAAAAAATTCAGGAAGCTTATGCAGCCAGGGTAATTGAACAACCTTTCAATGCATCGCAAAATAAAATTACAAGGGATTTGAAAGGTGTTTTGGTGTGATAAATTGATTGGTAATAGTCGGGACAGAAGGGAATAGGTCATTAAGTAAAAAATATAGAAGGCACACGCAGCAGGGTTATTGTGCAGTCAAATTCGCCTTCGGATGCATTTGGAAAAGAAACACGAAAATTTTGATTTAACAGAACCTGTATTCAAACCCGAAGGGTCGATATTAATATAGAAAAACGCCCAATAAAGTTATACAGCACAAGGGTGCGACGCAAGAATGCCGGTTAAAGAACAAATGATCGAAACAAAATAAAGATGAGCACAGAACTGAACAAATATTCAAAGACATTAACGCAGGATACAACACAACCGGCTGCGCAGGCCATGTTGTACGGAATTGGACTAACGGATGATGATTTAAAAAAAGCACAGGTGGGCATCGCCAGTATGGGCTATGACGGCAATACCTGTAACATGCATTTGAACGATTTGGCCAAAATAGTAAAACAGGGTGTCTGGGACAATGACCTGGTGGGATTAATTTTTAATACCATTGGCATCAGCGATGGCATCAGCAATGGTACCGATGGCATGCGCTATTCTTTGGTGAGCCGCGATTTAATCGCAGACAGTATTGAATCTGTTTGTGGCGGATTTTACTATGATGGATTGATTGCATTGCCTGGCTGCGATAAAAATATGCCCGGTTGTATAATGGCCATGGGACGTTTAAACCGTCCGTCCATAATGGTATATGGCGGCACTATTGCACCAGGTCATTATAAAGGACAGGAATTAAATATCATATCTTCTTTTGAAGCGCTGGGACAGAAAATTGCAGGCAAACTAAATGATGAAGACTTTAAAGGAATTGTAATGCATTCATGCCCCGGCGCGGGTGCCTGCGGTGGTATGTATACCGCCAATACAATGGCAAGCGCCATTGAAGCATTGGGAATGAGCTTGCCTTATTCATCCAGCAACCCCGCCATAAGCGACGATAAACACAATGAATGTTTGAATGCAGGTAAGGCCATACGTGTACTGCTTGAAAAAGATATTAAGCCCACTGATATCATGACGCGCAAAGCATTTGAGAATGCTATTACGGTGATTATGATTTTAGGCGGCAGCACCAATGCCGTTTTGCACCTGATTGCGATGGCAAAAAGCGTGGATGTACAGCTTACCCAGGACGATTTCCAGGCCATCAGCGATAAGACCCCGGTGCTGGCAGATTTTAAACCCAGCGGTAAATACCTGATGCAGGAACTGCACCAGCACGGCGGTGTACCCGCAGTGATGAAATATTTACTGGACAAAGGGTTGTTGCACGGCGATTGCCTGACCGTTACCGGTAATACACTGGCCGAAAATTTAAAAGATATCAAGCCGATCAATTTTGAAACACAGGACATATTATACCCGCTGGAGAAACCATTAAAAGCTACTGGTCACCTGCAGATTTTATATGGTAACCTGGCAGAGAAAGGAAGCGTAGCGAAAATTTCTGGTAAGGAGGGCGAACGTTTTGAAGGACCAGCAAGGGTATTCGACGGAGAAAAGAACCTGGTGGCAGGTATTGCCTCCGGAAAAGTAAAAGCAGGAGATGTAGTGGTTATAAAAAATGAGGGTCCGAAAGGTGCGCCGGGCATGCCGGAAATGCTAAAGCCAACATCGGCCATTATTGGTGCGGGTTTGGGAAAATCCATTGCCCTGATTACCGACGGCAGGTTTAGCGGCGGTACCCATGGTTTTGTAGTGGGGCATATAACACCCGAGGCCTACGACGGCGGACTGATTGCCTTTGTGGAGGATGGAGACACCATTGAACTGGATGCTGTGAACAACACCATTACACTGAAAGTAGATGACGCAGTGATTGCGGAAAGAAAAAAGAACTGGCAGCAACCTGACCTGAAAGTAACAAAAGGGGTTTTATATAAATATGCCAAATCGGTCAGGGATGCCAGTGAGGGATGTGTAACAGACATGTAAGGCCTTCTGGCAGCGGGTGCAAAAGTTCAATTTTAAAAGATTTTAAAGAGACAACCTATGAGTGGTGTAACTGAAATTAAAAAGAAGATAAAACCGGAAAATTCCGCGGTAGAACAGCAATCAATGGAGGCCACAAAAACAACCCCGGCATCTGGGGGAGAAAGTGTTTCCGGTTCTGTGGCGGTGCTGGAAGCTTTTATTGCTGAAGGCGTTGAAACCATTTTTGGTTACCCCGGGGGCGCTATAATGCCCATATACGATGCATTGTACGACTACAATGATAAACTGCAGCATATCCTGGTTCGTCACGAACAGGGGGCCATACACGCAGCACAGGGTTATGCCCGCACTTCGGGTAAAACAGGAGTGGTATTTGCCACCAGCGGGCCCGGCGCCACCAACCTGGTAACGGGTTTGGCCGATGCCATGATTGACAGCACGCCGGTAGTTTGCATTACCGGGCAGGTATTTGCGCATTTATTGGGCACCGATGCTTTCCAGGAAACCGATGTAATCAATATAACAACACCCATCACCAAATGGAATTACCAGGTTACTGATGCCACGGAGATTCCGGAAGTGCTCGCAAAAGCATTTTATATTGCCGGCAGCGGCAGACCGGGTCCTGTACTGATTGATATAACCAAGAATGCGCAACTGCAGAAGTTCGACTATGCAGGGTATAAAAAATGCGAATACATACGCAGTTACCGCCCCAACCCAATTGTGCGCAAAGAATATATTGAAGAAGCGGCTAAGCTGATCAACCAGGCGAAGAAGCCGTTTATTATTTTTGGACAGGGGGTAATACTGGGCAGGGCAGAAAAAGAACTGGCCGCTTTTATTGAAAAATCGGGTATTCCCGCGGCATGGACCATTATGGGCATGAGCGCCATACCTACCGACCACCCGCTGGGAGTTGGTATGCTGGGTATGCATGGCAATTACGGGCCCAATGTACTAACCAATGAATGCGATGTATTGATTGCCATTGGTATGCGCTTCGATGACCGCGTTACCGGCCGCCTGGATAAATATGCCAAGCAGGCTAAAGTGATTCACCTGGATATTGACCCCTCAGAAATCGATAAGAATGTAAAATCAACTGTACCGGTTTGGGGCGATTGTAAAGAAACATTGCCGCTGCTTACCGGGGTGATAGACCAGAAAGTTTACCCGCAGTGGCTGCAGCAGTTTAAAGACTTTCAGCAAAAAGAAGAAGAAAAAGTCATTAAGGATGAACTGAACCCGGCAGGTGAAGTGCTGAGCATGGGAGAGATAATAAAAGAACTGAATATACTCACAAAAGGAGATGCCATTATTGTAACAGATGTAGGGCAGCACCAGATGGTAGCCTGCCGCTATGCGAAATTTAATAAAACCAAAAGCAATATTACAAGTGGCGGTTTGGGAACCATGGGTTTTGCCTTGCCCGCTGCTATTGGTGCCGCATTTGGCGATAGCTCCAGGCCAACAGTAGCCATTATTGGCGATGGCGGTTTCCAGATGACATTGCAGGAACTTGGCACTATCATGCAGTTTAAACCCAATGTAAAAATCATCATTCTAAACAACCAGTTTTTGGGGATGGTGCGCCAGTGGCAGCAGCTGTTTCATGAAAAAAGATATTCTTTTGTAGATATTACCAGTCCGGATTTTGTGCAGGTGGCCAAAGGCTTTGGTATTTCCGGAAAAAGCATTTCAAAACGGGAAGATGTGGTGAACTCACTAAAAGAAATGCTTGATCACGACGGTAGTTTTTTACTGGAAATAATGGTGGGCAAAGAAAACAATGTATTTCCAATGGTGCCCCAGGGCAGGGGGGTAGCAGAAATTATTTTGAGTAAAGACGAGCTTTAAGTCAAAAGTCAAAATTTAAAAGTCAAAAAGAATCGCGGATGTTTGCTTTGACTTCTGAATGATACCGGACAGGCGTTTTTTACTTTTTACTTTTTAATTTTTAAAACATGCATAAGGAAGAATATACCATAACAGTTTATACGGAAAACCATATTGGTTTATTAAACCGTATCGCCATTATATTTTCGCGCAGAAAGATAAATGTAGAGAGCCTTAACACCTCGCCTTCAGAAGTGCCCGGTATTCATCGTTTTACCATTGTGATAAATGAAACCGAAGAAGTGGTAAAAAAACTGGTGCGCCAGGTAGAAAAACAGGTAGAGGTGTTAAAAGCCTATTACAACACCAATGAAGAAATCATCTGGCAGGAGCTGGCTTTATACAAAGTACCTACTGAAGTCATTGCCGAGGAAGTAAAAGTAGAAAGGTTGTTGCGTCAGCATGGCGCCAAAGCGGTGGTTATAAGAAAAGATTATACTGTATTTGAAGTAGCCGGACAGCGTGAAGAAACCAATAACCTGATTAAGGTACTGGAACCTTATGGCCTGATAGAATTTGTGCGCAGTGCCAGGGTGGCTATTATAAAAGCATCCAATGGTTTTCACGAAAAATTAAAAGAATTTGAAGCGTTGAAGCCAGGGTCTGAAATCGTAAAGAATGAATTTTTGAACCAGCAGGAGGAAGTGTTCTCGATGTAGTTAAGAGTTAAGAATTAAGAGTTAAGAGTTCTTTTGCCAGGCAATTCCGGCAATGGGCATTTAAGATTTCCCTGTTGGCTCTGTTAACTCTGTGCGACAAAAAAAAATATTGACTAAAGCTCAAAAATAAAAGCTCTTTGATGATTTCGGCGAAGCAGTATGTAGAATAGTGAATTGAAAACTTAAAATTAAGAGTTCTTTAGCCTGGCAATTCCGGCAATGGGCATTCAAAATATTAAATTTCTCTGCTAGCTCTGTTAACTCTGTGCGACAAGAAATGTTGGCTAGAGCTCAACAATAAAAAGCTCTTTGATGATTTCGGCGAAGCAACATTCAAAATATAAAATTCAACATTTAAAATTTCTCTGTTAGACTCTGTGCGACAAAAAAATATTAACTAAAACTCTTTTATTAAACCATGCTAAGGATAGATTGAAAAGATGGCAATAGTCTCTTTTTCTCTTTCAAACTCTTAGCCCAAAACAAACAAGATGGCAAAACTAAATTTCGGCGGCGTAGAAGAAAACGTAGTAACTCGTGAAGAGTTCCCGCTTGCAAAAGCTCAGCAGGTATTAAAAAACGAAGTAGTGGCAGTAATTGGCTATGGTGTGCAGGGGCCGGGCCAGGCGCTTAACCAGAAAGACAATGGCATTAATGTAATAGTTGGACAACGTAAACATTCTAAAAGCTGGGATAAAGCGGTAAAAGATGGTTTTGTACCGGGTGAAACATTGTTCGAGATTGAGGAAGCCCTGCAAAAAGGCACCATTATTTGTTATTTGTTAAGTGATGCTGCACAGATTGCCATGTGGCCCACTGTTAAAAAGAACCTTACAAAAGGGAAGGCATTATATTTTTCTCATGGCTTTGGAATTACATTCAAAGAACAAACAGGTATTGTTCCGCCTGCAGATGTTGATGTATTCCTGGTGGCACCAAAGGGTTCAGGCACTTCATTGCGCCGCATGTTCTTACAGGGCCGTGGTCTGAACAGCAGCTACGCCATCTTCCAGGATGCTACCGGCAAGGCAAAAGAAAGAGTGATTGCCCTGGGCATCGCGGTTGGCAGCGGTTATTTGTTTGAAACAGATTTCAGAAAAGAGGTATACAGCGATCTTACCGGCGAGCGTGGTACACTGATGGGGGCCATACAGGGTATTTTTGCAGCACAGTACCAGGTACTGCGCGATAAAGGTCATTCGCCTTCTGAAGCATTCAATGAAACAGTAGAGGAATTAACCCAATCGCTGATGCCGTTGGTGGCAGAAAACGGAATGGACTGGATGTATGCCAACTGTTCTACCACTGCACAACGCGGCGCGCTTGACTGGTGGAAAAAATTCCGCGATGCTACAGCACCTGTTTTCAAAGAATTGTATGAAAGTGTGGCCGCCGGCAAGGAAAGCCAGCGCAGTATTGACAGTAACAGCCAGGCTGATTACCGCGAAAAACTGGATGCTGAATTAAAAGAGTTACGCGACAGTGAAATGTGGCAGGCAGGTAAAACAGTCAGAAGCCTGCGTCCTGAAAACCAGGCGCCCGCCGAAGCCAAAGATAAAAAGCTGGCCCAGGCAGTAAACTAAAATATGATGACACGAAAAACGCAGGATTTCAAACAGCACCTTACCCGTCTTGTTACCTGCGTTTTTAGATATTAGTACTAAGTATTCAGTATTCAGACCCGACGCCTGGTCTGAATACTGAATACTAATATCTCAATACTTTACAAATGGATACAATAACACCTATACACGTGGAACTTGATTATGCGAAGGCCGCGGCAAGGCTGGAAAAAGTAGTTAACCGGACCCCGCTTACCTTTAACCAGAACCTTTCGCGCAAATACAAATGCAATGTCTATTTAAAAAGGGAAGATCTGCAGATAGTCCGCTCCTATAAATTGCGTGGCGCTTACAATATGATGAGCAGCCTGCCGCCGGAGCAACTTCAAAAGGGTGTGGTATGTGCCAGCGCAGGAAACCACGCGCAGGGATTTGCGTACAGTTGTAAGAAGCTTGGTGTAAAAGGAGTGGTATTTATGCCCTTTGTAACGCCCAACCAGAAAGTGAGCCAGACAAAAATGTTCGGCGAAGATTTTGTAGAAGTGGTGCTGATTGGCGACACATTTGATGATTGCGCCATCGCTGCAAAAAAATATACCCAGGAAAACGGTATGGTTTTCATACCACCGTTCGATGATTATAAAATAATAGAAGGCCAGGCAACCGTGGGCGTGGAGATACTGGCCGACCAACCACAGATAGACTATTTATTTTTGCCTGTTGGTGGTGGCGGACTGGGCGCAGGGGTGGGTTCTTATTTTAAAGCTTTTTCTCCACTTACAAAAATTATCGGTGTAGAACCGGCGGGCGCACCTGCCATGTATCAATCAAAACTGGCCGGTAAGCCCGTTACACTGGAAACCATTGATCGTTTTGTGGACGGGGCTGCTGTAAAAAGGGTAGGAGACCTTACGTTCTCCATTTGTAAGGAAGTGTTGTACGATGTACACCTGGTGGCAGAAGGCAAGGTCTGTTCTACCATACTTAAACTTTACAATGAAGACGCCATTGTAGTAGAGCCGGCCGGCGCTTTATCAATAGCCGTGCTGGATGATTATGCGGACGAAATAAAAGGAAAAAACATTGTTTGCATTATCAGCGGCAGCAACAATGATATCGACCGCATGCAGGAAATAAAAGAACGCAGTCTGCAATTTGAAGGATTAAAGCATTATTTCCTGGTACGGTTTGCCCAGCGTCCCGGAGCGTTGAAGGAGTTTGTTAACCATGTGCTGGGGCCCAACGATGACATCACCCGTTTTGAATACATGCAAAAGCACAATAAAGAAACCGGGCCGGCCCTGGTGGGTATTGAATTAAAAGAAAGGCATGATTATGACAACCTGCTTAAAAACATGCAACACTACCAGATAAATTATACCGAGTTAAATAAAAATGATACCCTGTTTGGTTATCTCGTATAACGAAATCAAATAGAAGTTAAATACTTACACATTAATACGATAATGTATCTATCTAATCACAAGTAGTTATTCATAATTATTGAATTCAGGATACTTCGCGCGCAACTAATTACTGCCCATGCACGTCTTAGCGAAAAATCTTTATGAAAAGACTAATTGTGCTAGCGTCTCTTTTTTGCGGTTCGATGTTTGTCATGAACGCGCAAACTTTTACTTCTCCGGTTAAGGGTAGTTTGATAGGTTTCGGTTTTAATTTTACTGACTTTCAAACACCGGCCGAAATTAAAGCCACTTCATTGCATGATGTATTTAAGAACAAAGACTTTAGTTCATTAAGCAGGTTAGATGTTGGATTCTCACTAATGTATTGGAAAGGCCTTACCAAACACATTGATTTTTCTGCACGTTACAATGGATTGTTTTCCGATTACAGTAAATCGGGCAATACCGCTTCCAGTAACAGTTACGACAATGAACTGGAAGCCTCTTTACACGCAAGGGCACTAAGCGATGACCATACATTCAATCCATTTATCACCGCCGGACTTGGTGGAGGTACTTATAATGGAAAAGTTGCACCTTACGCTCCGTTGGGGGTTGGTTTACAGGTTAACCTGGCAAGTTTAACCTATATTTTTTTACAGGCCAATTACCGTGTTAGCCTTGATAAGGCAAGGTTAGACGATAACCTGTTTTATTCATTCGGCATTACCGAGAACATTTCCCGTCCAAAAGCACCAAAAATTGCTCCTCCGCCGCCACCCATCCCGGTAGTTGTTGTAAAAGACAGGGACAACGATGGTGTAGTAGACAGTCTTGACGCCTGCCCGGATGTGGCCGGTCTTGCTAAATTCAATGGCTGTCCGGATACGGATGGCGATGGTGTGGCAGACAAAGACGATAAATGCCCCAATGTAGCAGGCCTTGTACGCTACCAGGGTTGCCCAATTCCCGACCGCGATAAAGACGGTATAAACGACGAGGAAGACAAATGTCCCGATGTGGCCGGTATTGCAAAATACCAGGGTTGTCCTATACCAGATGCCGACAAAGACGGGGTGAATGATGAAGAAGATAAATGTCCCTCAGTTCCCGGCGTTAAAGAAAACAACGGCTGCCCGATAGTAAAAGAAGAGGTGGTTAAGAAAGTAGCCGCCAGTGCAAAAGCTATATTTTTTGCCAATGGCAGCGCTAAGTTGTTGCCCAAGTCTTTCAAATCATTAAACAGCGTGGCGGCAATATTAAAAGAAGATGCCGAACTGAAACTGGATATCGAAGGCCATACAGACAATGTAGGTAAACCAGCAAAAAATCAGTTATTAAGCGAACAAAGGGCCAAAGCCGTGCTGGATTATCTGACAAAGAAAGCGGGTGTTGATGCAGGTCGTTTAACATCAGCGGGTTTTGGAGATACCAGGCCAATTGCCAGCAACAAAACAGCTAAAGGAAAAGCGCAAAACAGAAGGGTGGTACTGACCCCGAAATATTATTAAACCAGTAAAATAGCTAACAAAAAACCCCGGTAAAACTATCGGGGTTTTTTGTTGTTATATCGTTCCGGGAGTTGCTAACAAAAGGTGATAAAATTATTGAGGTAAATGGGCATTTTTAGCGATTTATTTGTAATTTTAAGCGGTTGCTTGCTTGCTGCTTAACATCCACCTATAAAAACGGGTTATTTATTGAATATTTTCTAACAAAACTGTCAATTAATCATGGCAAGCACTACTGGTTTGTACTCTCCCGAATTTGAACGTGATGCATGCGGTATTGGTTTTGTAGCCAATATCAAAGGAAACAAAAGTCACCAGATAGTTTCAGATGCATTAACAGTGCTCGAAAATATGGAGCATCGCGGAGCATGTGGTTGTGAAAAAAACACTGGAGATGGTGCTGGGTTAATGATCCAGACACCACATGAGTTTTTCTTCGATGAATGTATTAAACTGGGCATTCATCTTCCTTCATTTGGCCGCTATGGCGTTGGCGTTATTTTCTTCCCGCAGGAGATTCGCTTGCGCGAAGAATGCCGCGATATCTTTAACCGCTCTGCCGAAAAGCTTGGGTTGGAGGTAATTGGTTACCGCAAAGTTCCTGTAAACAGGGAAGATATTGGCCCAACCGCTTTAAGTGTAGAACCAGAGATGGAACAGGTCTTTATTGCATGCCCCGACCATATTGCCAATCCCGATGATTTTGAACGCAAACTATTTGTACTGCGCAACTACGCCAGTCATACCATCAACAATTCTGTAAAAAAGGATGCTATCGGATTTTATGTAGCATCGCTATCGTATAAGACCGTTGTTTATAAAGGCCAGCTGACTAGTTTGCAGGTGCGCAAATATTTCCCGGATCTTGGCAACAAAAGAATTGTGTCGGCTTTTGGCCTGGTGCATTCGCGCTTCGCTACGAATACTTTCCCTTCCTGGAAACTGGCACAACCATTCCGCTATATAGCCCATAACGGCGAAATAAACACATTACAGGGAAATCTTAACTGGCTGAAATCAAGCGAACACACATTTTCATCTCCTTTTTTTACAAAAGAAGAAATGGAGATGTTGCTGCCCATTATTACCACGGGCCAGTCAGATTCTGCCTGCCTGGACAATATGATTGAATTGCTCACATTTACCGGCAGATCACTGCCGCATGTAATGATGATGCTGATACCAGAAGCCTGGGATGCCAACGACCATATGGATCCTATTAAGAAAGCTTTTTATGAGTACCACGCCTCTATTATGGAACCCTGGGATGGTCCGGCGTCTATTTCATTTACAGATGGTAAAATAATTGGCGCCACGCTGGACAGAAACGGCCTGCGTCCTTCAAGATATTGTGTCACCAACGACGACCGGGTTATCATGGCCTCAGAGGCAGGCGTACTGACCATCGACCAGAAAACGGTTATAGAAAAAGGCCGCCTGCAACCGGGTAAAATGTTTGTGGTGGATATGGAGCAGGGGCGCATTATCAGCGACGACGAACTGAAATCAAAAATTTGTTCGCAAAAGCCCTATGGCGACTGGCTGAACCAATATAAAATCCGCCTGGAAGAACTGGACGAACCCAGGGTAGCTTTTACCCATCTGTCCGATACTTCTATTTCGCGGTACCAAAAAGCATTCGGTTACAGTGCCGAAGACATTGATACCATTATCAAACCAATGGCATTAGATGGAAAAGAGCCTATTGGTTCAATGGGTACCGATATTCCATTGGCTGTACTGAGCGATCAGCCACAACACCTCAGCAGTTATTTTAAGCAACTGTTTGCACAGGTAACCAACCCGCCTATTGACCCCATACGTGAAAGAATGGTGATGAGCCTGGCTGCATTTGTAGGTAATAACGGTAACCTGCTCGACGAGGATCCAAAACATTGTCACACTGTTGCACTAAAACATCCCATACTAACCAGTACGGAGCTGGAAAAACTGCGCAGCATTGATACAGGTATTTTCCAGGCAAAAACATTGCAGACTTATTTCAGGGCCGATGGTAAACCCGGATCGCTGAAAGCGGGGCTGGACAGGCTTTGCCGTTATGCAGAAGATGCTGTACACGACGGGTTTGAAGTATTGATTTTGTGCGACCGGGCGGTGGATTCTGACCACGTGGCAATACCCAGCCTGCTGGCAACCGCGGCGGTGCACCATTTTCTTATTCGCAAAGGCCTGCGCGGACAGGTAGGCATTGTGGTGGAAGCAGGCGATGTATGGGAAGTGCATCATTTTGCCTGTTTGCTGGCATTTGGTGTAACGGCCATTAATCCTTACCTGGCGTTGGCCAGCATCCGTAACATGAAAGTGAACAATGAGCTTGATACTACACTCTCATGGGAAGAACTACGGAAAAATTATATCAAGGCGGTTAACGACGGACTGTTGAAAGTGTTTTCAAAAATGGGCATTTCAACCTTGCAGTCTTACCAGGGCGCACAGATTTTTGAAATACTCGGGCTTAATAAAGATGTGGTGGCTGCTTACTTTACAGGCGCAACCTCGCGCATAGAGGGTGTTGGACTGGACGAACTGGCCAAGGAAGCATTGGCGAAACATTATTTTGCCTTCAGCAAAAAGAATGTGCCGGTAGACAGGCTGCCCACAGGCGGTGTTTACCAGTGGAAAAGAAAAGGAGAATTTCACCTGTTTAATCCTCAGACCATTCACCTGCTGCAGTATTCTACCAGGATGAATGATTACAATACATTCAAAAAATATACAAAATCGGTTAATGATCAGAGTGAGAAGGCGGTTACGCTGCGCAGTATGCTCCGGTTTAAGCGCAACAGGCCTGCAATACCTATAACGGAAGTAGAACCGGCCGAAAATATTTTCAGGCGCTTTGCCACAGGCGCCATGAGTTTTGGTTCTATTTCATGGGAAGCGCATACCACCCTTGCCATTGCCATGAACAGGCTGGGTGGCAAAAGCAATACGGGCGAAGGCGGCGAGGATGAAAGACGTTATGAAAAATTGCCTAATGGCGATTCTATGCGCAGCGCCATCAAACAGGTGGCCAGCGCCAGGTTTGGGGTAACCAGTTTATATCTTACAGAAGCAGACGAATTGCAGATAAAAATGGCCCAGGGCGCCAAGCCCGGCGAAGGAGGCCAGTTGCCCGGCTATAAAGTAGATGACTGGATTGGAAGAACAAGGCATTCAACGCCCGGTGTTGGCTTAATATCGCCACCGCCGCACCATGATATTTATTCCATTGAAGATTTGGCCCAGTTGATTTTTGATTTAAAAAACGCGAACCGTGCCGCACGCATCAACGTAAAACTGGTGTCGAAAGCAGGTGTAGGTACCATTGCTGCCGGTGTCGCAAAAGCGAAAGCCGATGTAATTCTAATTGCCGGTTTTGACGGGGGCACAGGAGCTTCACCCATCAGTTCCATTAAACACGCGGGTTTGCCATGGGAGCTGGGTTTGGCGGAAACGCACCAGACCCTGGTTAAAAATAAATTACGCAGCAGGGTAATCGTACAGGCAGACGGCCAGATGAAAACGGGCCGCGATATTGCCATTGCCACATTGCTGGGTGCAGAAGAATGGGGCGTTGCTACAGCGGCACTGGTAGTAGAAGGCTGTATCATGATGCGCAAATGCCATATGAATACCTGTCCGGTTGGTGTGGCAACACAAGATCCGGAACTGAGAAAACGGTTTACGGGCGATGCCGACCATGTGGTTAACTTTTTCAAATTTATGGTGCAGGAGTTTAGAGAGATTATGGCCGATTTAGGTTACCGCACCGTAAATGAAATGGTAGGCCAGGTAGAGAACCTGGAAGTAAGGCCTGATATTACGCACTGGAAATACAGTAAGCTTGATCTTTCGCCTATTCTTTATAAAGAACCCACCTCTGCTTATACAGGCATCTATAACCAGGAAACACAGGACCACGGGCTGGATGATGTACTTGACTGGAAATTGCTGGCGGCTGCTCAACCTGCGCTTGACAAACAGCAGCGGGTGGTGGCTTCTTTCCCGATACGTAATATAGACCGCACCGCAGGTACTATTCTTTCTAATGAGATTACAAAGAAATACAAAGCGGCGGGATTGCCTGAAGACACGATTCATTTCAATTTTACAGGCACAGCCGGTCAAAGTTTTGGTGCATTTAACACCAAGGGAGTAACGCTGGAACTGGAAGGAGATGCCAATGATTACTTCGGCAAAGGATTAAGTGGCGCAAGGTTGATCATATACCCGTCGCGGGAAGCCAAATTTGTTCCGGAAAACAACAGCATCATTGGTAATGTGGCTTTTTACGGCGCTACATCGGGCGAATCCTTTATACGCGGCAAGGCCGGCGAGCGATTTGGCGTCCGCAACTCAGGTGCCAATGTAGTAGTTGAAGGAGTAGGCGACCATGGTTGTGAATACATGACGGGCGGACAGGTGATCATACTTGGCGATACGGGCAGAAACTTTGCCGCAGGTATGAGTGGAGGTATTGCCTTTGTATATGATGTAAAAGGCAAATTTACCGGTAACTGCAATAAGGAAATGGTTGATCTGGATCCGCTTGACCAGGATGATATCAGCCTGCTGAATGATATGATAACAAAACATTATGCCTACACCGGCAGTACCGTTGCCAGGTTTGTGCTGGATGATTTCGAAAATCAATTGCAGCATTTTATAAAAGTATTTCCAAAAGACTACAAGAAAGTTTTAAGCGAAAGAAAAAAACAAAAGGTAGAAGCAGGAAAATAATATGTCAAAATTCAAAAGTAAAAATTCAAAACGGGGCTAAAGCGTACGGCGTGCTTTTTGACTTTTAAATTTTGCCTTTTTACTTTTTACTTTCATTTCAATCTCAAAATCAAAAATAGGTAGCAATGGGTAAACCAACGGGTTTCATGGAATTTACAAGAGAGTTGCCTGGGAAGAAACCGGTGCAGGAACGGCTTCAGCATTACAATGAATTTATTGAGCGGTATTCCGATGAAAAGCTCAACCAGCAAGCCGCGAGGTGTATGGACTGTGGCATACCTTTTTGTCACAGCGGTTGCCCCCTGGGTAATGTAATTCCTGAGTTTAATGATGCGGTATACCAGAAAAACTGGCAGGAAGCCTATGATATCTTAACGTCTACAAATAATTTTCCTGAATTTACCGGACGCATTTGCCCTGCGCCCTGCGAAAGCGCCTGCGTGCTGGGTATTAACCAGCCGGCAATAACCATTGAAGAAATTGAAAAGCACATTATTGAAATAGCTTTTGACAAGGGTTTTGTAAAGGCCAAAAAGCCCAATGTCCGCACAGGCAAAAAAATAGCGGTTATTGGTTCGGGCCCCGCCGGGCTGGCCGCCGCAGCGCAGCTTAACTATGCCGGCCATTCTGTAACCGTTTATGAGCGGGATGACGCGCCGGGTGGTTTATTACGGTATGGTATACCCGATTTTAAGCTGGAGAAATGGGTTGTAGACCGCAGGCTGAAATTGCTGGAAGAAGAAGGCGTTGTGTTTATCTGTAATGCCAACGTAGGCGTTAACGTTAGTATCAACGATTTACTGCGGGAAAACCATGCTATTGTATTGTCTGGTGGCGCTACCGAGCCCCGCGATTTGAAAATACCCGGCCGTGATCTGAAGGGTATTTACTTTGCCATGCAGTTTTTAAAACAGCAAAACAAAAGAAATGCCGGCAGGGACCCGTTTGCCAACCCGGATATAGAAAGTAATATTTATCCTGAAGACTTGCTGGCCACCGGCAAAAACGTGGTAGTAATAGGTGGTGGCGATACTGGCAGCGACTGTGTAGGTACTTCTAACAGGCATGGCGCTGCGTCAGTTACGCAATTTGAACTTTTGCCCAAGCCCCCCGATGGCCGCACAGTATTTATGCCCTGGCCTTCCTATCCTATGACCTTAAAAGTTTCCAGTTCGCATGAAGAAGGCGCGGAAAGAAGATGGGCGGTGGCTACCAAGGAATTCATAGGAGACGAAAAAGGCCAGTTGAAAGGCCTTAAAATAATAGACCTCGAATGGAAGACAGGACCCGATGGCAGGGCAGCACAGTTTACCGAAGTAGCAGGCAGCGAAAGAGAAATACCCTGCGAGCTTACCTTGCTGGCAATGGGATTCGTAAGTCCGCAGCAGCAGGGATTGCTGGCCGAACTGGGGGTTGAACTGGATGAAAGAGGCAATGTAAAAGCCACTGAAAAATCTTACCAGACAAATATTCCGAAAATATTTACAGCAGGAGATATGCGCCGGGGGCAAAGCCTGGTGGTATGGGCTATTAGCGAAGGAAGAGAATGCGCCAGGAAAGTGGATGAATTTTTAAACAATGGTGTTTCCATTTTGGAGAGCAGGGATGAGAACCTTCTTTTAGCATTATAGTCAGTACCAAATTTCTTGATTGAGCCGTCCGTCGTAATTGCGGACGGCTTTTTTATGCCCTGGATCAGGTCATTTAAAGTATATCTATAGAAGAACATATTATTAGTTTAAATAATATAGAAAATATATTGATAGTTTTTCATTTTTCGCCTTAAATATAAAATGAATTCTAATTGATTTTTTTTAGTATCAGCAGGCGTTAATTTGTGGATAACTTGAAGATCAATCACATACAAGAAAACTTTTTAAAGCTGGATATATTAGAAGAATATATTATAAATAATTATATATTAACATTTGAATTTTGTTTGAGCATTTTTATTTATTTTAGCTAAACATTATTAAATGTTCACTTTTTCTATTACTACTTTAACTAAAAACTAATGCCATGCTCAAACTAACTTTAAAAAAGGTATTGCCTTTTTTGGTACTTGCCGTTGTTTCTGTTGCGGCTATTTTCATTAAACCCGATGCCCCCTGGGATGGATCAAAAACCTATGTTGGTGCTGACATTGCCTGGATTATTGTAGCCACCGCCCTGGTATTTATTATGACACCTGGTTTGGCTTTCTTTTACGGAGGAATGGTAAACCGCAAGAATGTGTTGTCTACCATGATCAAAAGTTTTGTGGCGGCTGGCATTGTAAGTATGCTTTGGCTGGTATTTGGTTTCAGCATGTCTTTCGGACCTTCCATCCACGGTATTATTGGTGACCCGATGAGTTTTGCTTTTTTTAAGGGCGTTTTTTCATCCGCACCCTGGCCCGGCGGACCCACTATTCCAATGCCATTATTTGCGTTGTTCCAGTTAATGTTTGCCATTATAACACCTGCCCTGGTGGTGGGAGCGGTGGCTGAACGCGTAAGATTTACCGCATATGTATTGTTTATTGTTCTTTTTTGTATCCTGATATATTTTCCTGTTGCACACTGGGCCTGGCATCCTGACGGATTTCTTGCCAAGATGGGTGTTCTGGACTTTGCAGGTGGTACCGTTGTGCATATTACTGCGGGTTGTGCAGCACTGGCAGGCGCCATTGTATTAAAAAGAAGAAAGGCGCATATTGAAAAATTAGAAATGCATCCGGCCAATGTGCCTTATGTTTTGATAGGTACAGGTCTGCTTTGGTTTGGCTGGTTTGGTTTTAATGCCGGCTCTGCGCTTGCAGCAAATGATTTGTCTGTATCTGCTTTTGCAGCAACCAATACCGCGGCAGCATCAGCAGGCTTAACCTGGATGTTTTTTGATGTAATGAGAGGTAAAAAACCTTCTGTACTTGGATTTTGTATTGGAGCCGTTGTTGGCCTGGTGGCCATTACACCCGGTTCTGGTTTTGTAGGTGCTGCCAACAGCGCGTTTATAGGTTTTATTGCTGCTATTATCTCCAACCTGGTTTGTACCTGGAAAGCCAAAACTTCACTGGACGATACATTGGATGTATTTCCCTGCCATGGAGTGGGCGGTATGGTAGGTATGTTGCTTACAGGAGTTTTTGCCAATCATTCCGTGAACAGTGTGGTAGGCCTGGACGGAACAAGCAATCACCAGGGTTTAATATATGGTGGCGATTTGTTCGGCAAGCAATTTATAGGAATGGCCATTGTGGTTACCTACAGCTTTGTGGTATCCTTTATCATATTCAAGTTTATCGACTTTATTCTTCCGTTGCGCGTGAGTGTAGAAGAAGAAGAAATGGGACTGGATGCTTCTCAGCACGATGAAAATTATGTACAGGGAACTTTGCTGGTTAAAAACAGCGATTAACATATATCTAACATGAACGATTGCCGCCAGATGATTATAGATTAAATATTACATAGTTCTCATTCATAAAAAAAGGTACGGTTACATGTTCGCTTCTGACCAAGCTCATATAGCCATACCTTTTATTTAACCTTAAAATCAACTGCAATGTTAAGAAAAATCTGCTTTTCGGCAATGGCATTAGTATGCCTTATGCAAGCCAGTGCCCAGGATTCAACAAAAGCGCCCGACCCTGTTAAGACTACCACCATCACCGGATCGGTAGATGTGTACTACCGGTTCAACTTTGCCAATGCAAAGAGTTCGCTGGCCACTAACAATGCCACCAGTTTCACCAATTCGCACAATTCGTTTGAGCTGGGGATGGCTTCGCTTAAAGTGGCTCATTCATTTGGAAAAATCGGCGCAGTCCTTGACATGGGATTTGGCTCGCGCGCCAAGGAGTTTTCCTACAATGAAACAGGCATTACCCAGGCTGTTAAACAGGCGTATGTAACGTTTGCACCCTCCAGTAAAGTAACATTTACAATGGGTAAGTTTGCTACACATGTGGGTTATGAACTATTGGATCCTCAATTAAACCGCAACTATAGCATGAGCTATATGTTTTCCTATGGACCTTTCTCTCACACGGGATTAAAAATGGATGTTGCCTTATCCGGCACAACAGGATTTATGATTGGTGTTGCCAACCCAACCGATTATATTTCCGCACCGTTTGAGAAAAAATTCTTTATTGCACAATTTCATGCGGGTACCAAAGATGGCAAGTTTACCGGTTATCTTAACTATGTAGGTGGAAAAGATACCAGCAAGACAACCCAGAACCAGGTAGATCTGACCATTCTTACCAAGCTTACTGCTAAATTTGGAATTGGTTTCAATGCTACTTTGAAATCTGTAAAACCAGATGGTGTTAGCAGTAAAACATGGAGCGGAGCCGCTATTTACCTGAACGCCGATCCTACTGATAAATTTGGATTTACCGTTCGTGGCGAATATTTCCACGATAAAGACAATGCAACCACCTATTTTGGAACCAATTTGTATGAAATAACAGGCACCCTGAATATCAAACCGGTTGCGGGTATCATTATTATGCCCGAACTCAGGTATGATGGTGCAAAAGATGCTTATTTCACGAAACACGATGGCACCGCTACAAAAAGCACTTTTTCGTTTTTACTGGCTGCAGTGTATAGCTTTTAATTGCACCGCCGTATGAATGAAAGCTGAGCCCTTTCATTCTGCCGGACAGTAAAATCAATTTTTGCAGAAGCGCTCAATGATAACAGTTATTGAACCAGGCTGTGCTGCCACTATTTCCCTTTTCCCTTTTCTCCTTATCCAACCGTAACCTTACCTGTTTAAACTATACTACTACTTTGTGTTTTTGAACCCTCTTATTGCTGCGGTGATATTTATTTTTTTAACCAAAACTCCAGCACATGTTTTTAAAAAACTTTATTACCGGTAGAAAAGCGTTTCTTCCAGGAAAGGTTAAGCTCACGAAAGCCGAAAAATGGCGGATGGCTCTGGCTATTTTTTCAGGCAAAATTATTGGTGTTTGTATTGTACTGGCGGCTATGGGTTTTCTGCCGGCACTTTTAGGTACTGCAGCCCACGCACAGGGAACACCTGCGCCCTATACTGCCCATGAGACAGTATTGATAAACACTGCAAACACTATCTGGACGCTGGTTGCAGCGTTCCTTGTTTTTGGCATGCAGGCGGGCTTTGTAATGCTTGAGGCTGGCTTTGCACGTAAAAGGGAAACAGTAAACGTTTTAATGGAATGTATTTTCGACACCTGCCTTTGCGGTATTCTTTTCTGGGCAATTGGTTATGCATTTATGTTTAGTTCCGGTAATGGATTTATAGGCACGCACTGGTTCTTCCTGCAGGGCGCCCCGGAAACGTATTTTGCTACGGGTATCCCTATTCTGGCACACTGGATTTTCCAATATGCTTTTGCAGATACCTGTTCAACCATCGTATCCGGTGCCATGATTGGACGTACCAGTTTCCGTGGCGATATTCTTTACAGTATTGGCATTACAGGATTTATCTATCCAATTATTGGTCATTGGGCATGGGGCCCGGATGGTTTCCTTGCAGTAATGGGCAGCACCGGTAATTTCCTGCCAACGCTTGGAAATTTCTTCCGCGATTTTGCAGGTTCAACCGTTGTTCACACCATTGGCGGTATTGCTTCACTGGCAGGAGCCATTGTATTGGGACCACGTTTGGGACGTGTATTTAAACGCGATGGAGGCGGACCGCCTGCGCCGCATAATCTCACCCTGGGTGCAGTAGGTGCTTTTATACTCTGGTTTGGCTGGTATGGTTTCAATCCCGGCAGTACTCTTTCTGCAGTAGATATGCAGGGAATTGGCCGTGTGGCTACAAATACTACTCTGGCTGCATGCTCAGGTGGTATGGCCGCTATGTACCTGGCCCTTTGGTTTGGCGATACAAAAGGCAAGTTTGATGTTGGTTTTACTGTTAATGGTTTATTGGGCGGACTGGTTGCTATTACCTGTCCCTGCTATTGGGTATCGCCGCTGGGAGCTGTATTACTCGGAGCAGTAGCTGGGCTTGTTGTCTACCTTGGTACATTGTTGCTGGAAAGATTACGCATCGATGACCCGATTGGCGCCGTTGCTGTACATGGCTTCTGCGGAATCTGGGGTACGTTGTCGCTCGGCCTTTTCGCCAGCGGGCAATATGGTGCAACAGGTGCCACTGGCGCAGACAATTCAGCTCCCGTTGCCGGGCTATTTTACGGCGGTGGTGTTGGTGTATTGAAAGCCCAGTTTGTAGGCAGCTTTGTTATTACCGTGGCAACTTTTATCGTTAGTTTCATATTGATGTGGGTAATTAAACAATTGCCTTACCCATGGAAACTACGCGTAGAAGAAGAAGGCGAATTGGCCGGCCTGGATATTTTTGAACATGGCACAGAGGCTTATCCCGCACAGTAACACAGGACTCACCATATTTTATCAATAAAAAAAGGAACCCGTTATTTGGGTTCCTTTTTTTATAAGCTTTTCTGGAAATGCGTACTATTTATGTGCTGTAGCGCGGGTGCTGCCTTTTGCAGCCAGTACCACAACTATCGCAATTATAAGTGCAACGCCTCCAACTACTGCGCCAGGGCTCATTGAACTGTCTACAGGGCTGCTGCCATCGCTGTTGGCATTTGCCAAAACTGGTAACGCGGCCATGGCAAACATTGAAAATGCAAGCAGCATTTTGCTAATACGTGACTTTACTATTGTTTTCATTTCTGGTATTTTAAACATTAAATAAATAAATTTTTAAGTTAACGATGCAATGTATAAACAAATTGCTATCAGTGTATTAGAGCGGGGGAAACGACTACATATTATAAAATAATAAATATGTTTGGCCAATTCATGTTCACACGGAAAGTTAAAAAAACAGCAAAAATTAAAAGTTTATAAATGAAGGCAACCGGGGTTTTTAAACTAAGGCCGGATAATTTTTGAAATATTTTTGAAAAAAAAAAATTTTGATGTTTTTTGTTAATGTTGTTAATGAGGAGAAAAAAGAAGCCAAAATTGCACGATGCGGTAAAATAGCAGAGCGGAAGTCTAAGGACTCCTTTGTACCGCAACACTCAGTAAGCAATAATAATAATAGGGTATAAGAAAGATAGTAGCAGCGGTAAATAATACATATTAAAAAAAATAAAATGTAATATTTTTTCGGCATTTATTTCTAAACTTAGTGTTCAAACGCAAAAAAATCGTAAATTCGTAAATAGATACGCGAATGAGTTATATATAATTTATTCTTATTTATTAAGTCTGGATATTAGCTGCTGTGCATTTCATTAGTACTGCTAAAGGTTTGGCAGGAAATTAGCTCGCAGGATGTAGAAACTGTTTTTTTAATTTTTTCATATAGGCAAGCAATCGTTGAGGCCGTCCATTTCCATGGATGGCCCTTTTATTTTGACGCTAAAAGGTAAAGAAGTTGGTTATAACTAAAAATTTAGTTGTATTTTCATTTTCGCAATATTGTTATCAACTATTTACCTGTTATGCTTATCAACTATTTAAAGATTGCCTGGAGAAATTTTAAAAAGAATAAAATATCATCTTTCATTAATATTGTTGGCCTTTCTGTTGGAATGGTAGTTGCCATTCTAATCTGTCTTTGGATATGGGATGAACTTACTTACAATCACTGCCACCATAACTACAAAAGTATTGCCGTCTGTATGTCGGTAGAAACAATCAATGGCAGTACTACGGCCGAGCCTTTTTCCTCTGTTTCACTGGCAGGCGCATTGCGGGGTTCATTTCAACAGAATTTTAAATATATCTCCCTGGCAAGAGAAACCAGTCAATTATTAAAAACTGGCGAAAAAACAATTGCACAATCAGGATTGTGGGTGCAACAGGCATTTCCCGCCATGTTTACTTTAAAAATGCTGAAAGGCAACAATGATGGGCTGAACGATCCTTCATCAATACTGCTCAGCCAATCTGCAGCCAAAGCTTTGTTTGCAGGTGCTGATGCCATCAACCAGACCGTTTATTTAAGCGATAAAACCGCCATGAAAGTAACGGGCGTCTATGAAGACATTCCTGATAATTCAAGCTTTTCGGGCACACAGTTCCTGCTGGCCTGGAATAACAACAGTAACCCGGGTATGCAGCATGCGGAGGACTGGCTCGATCATCATTACCAGTTGTATGTGCAATTGAACGATAATGCCAGTGTTGAAAAGGTTTCTGCCTCAATAAAAGATATTACCAAACCCTACATACAAGGATCATGGGAAGAAATAATGCTGCATCCTATGGACAAATGGTTGCTCTATAACAAATTCGAAAATGGTAAAATGGAAGCCGGCAGAATGCAGTTTGTATGGCTGTTTGGTATTATTTGCGCATTTGTATTATTGCTCGCCTGTATTAATTACATGAACCTGAGTACAGCACGCAGTGAAAAAAGAGCCCGTGAAGTGGGTATCCGTAAAGTACTCGGCTCAGGATACCGGCAACTGGTTGGCCAGTTTCTTGGTGAATCAATGATGATAACATTGGCAGCGCTTCTTTTATCACTGTTACTTGCGCAGTTGTCTCTTTCATATTTTAATACCTTGTCGGGTAAACATATATCTATCCCTTATGCCCAACCGCTGTTTTGGTTGCTGACACTGGCTTTCACCATTTTTACGGGGCTTATTGCCGGTAGTTATCCTGCTTTGTACCTGTCGGCATGCGGGGCTTCAAAAATATTAAAAGGTGGCTTCAATACAGGAGGGACGGGATTGCTGGCCCGGCGGGTGCTGGTGGTTATACAATTTACCGTATCCGTTACACTGATTACCGGAACCATTGTTGTTTTCAGGCAAATACAATTTGCAAAAGACAGGCCTGTTGGTTATTCAAGGGAAGGGCTTATTACTGTTAACATGAATAACCAGGATATAAAACAACAGTTTGAAGTGTTGCAGCACGACTTGCTGAAAACGGGTGCGGTGAGAAGCATGGCTGTATCTTCGAGCCCGTCTACGGAAGTGCAAAACAGTATGCTGGGGTATGACTGGGAAGGCCGTGATCCTAATTCGGTTCCAATAATAGGCACCTTGTTTGTTAGCGAAGCATTTGGTAAAACCATAGGGTGGCAGGTAACAGATGGCCGCGATTTTTCAAAAGATTTTCCGGCAGACAGCAGTGCTTTTATTTTAAATGAAGCGGCTGTTGCATTTACCGGCTTGAAAAATCCGGTAGGTAAAACGATACGCTGGCATGGAAGGGAAAACCCCATTATTGGTGTGGTAAAAGATATGGTCATGCAGTCGCCCTATATGCCGGTGGAACCTGTATTTTTCACCTTATCACCCAATCCACGAATACATGTTATTACGATGCGCATCAATCCGTCTGTATCTGTTCGCGCAGCATTGGATAAAATTTCTCCGGTATTTAAAAAATATAATCCTGGCAGCCCTTTCGAATATCAATTTGCCGACGAATTATACAACCACAAGTTCATGGGCGAGGAACAGATTGGCCACCTGGCAAATATCTTTGCCATTTTTGCTATTGTAATTTCCTGCCTTGGCTTATTTGGACTTTCTTCTTTTGTTGCCGAACAACGTGCAAAAGAAATTGGCGTGAGAAAAGTGTTAGGCGCCTCTGTGTTCAGCATCTGGCAATTGCTGTCGAAAGAATTTGTACTGCTGATTTCCCTGTCATTACTCATTGCAGTGCCCATTACGTATTATGGTATGAGCAACTGGTTGCAGAATTATGTATACCGTACCAGCTTACCCTGGTGGTTATTCGCAGCAACAAGTGCCGGTGCATTACTGGTTACCTTACTAACGGTGAGCTTCCAGACTATTAAAGCAGCTTTGGCTAATCCCGTGAAAAGTTTGAGAAGAGACTAGTGAGTGGTCAACGGTCAATGGTCAATGGTCAATGGTCAATGGTCAATGGTCAATGGTCAATTTATTTGGCAGGGCAAGTTATGATATTTAATGTTGTTCGCACAGGCCTGAAAGGCCGCCATACGCCAGCCGGGGTGCAACCACGGCAGGCCCAACACAAACGCGTCAAAAGAAATCCCCAATCTCCCAATCACAGGAATCCCAAAATCAGACATGCCCACATCCGCCATCCGCCATATCTCATACTACCTCGCCTTCCAAATCATAATCGTATGCCCTGGTAATTTTTACCTGTACAAAATCGCCAATGGGAAGTTTTGAGGTGGCCGGTATCACCACTTCATTGTCTACTTCAACAGAGTCAAATTCTGTGCGGCCAAGATAGCGGCCTGCTTCTTTTTTATCGATGAGCACTTTAAAGATCTTACCAACTTTTTCCTGGTTTTTCTGCAGCGATATTTCCTGCTGTACCTCCATTATTTCCTGCGCGCGGCTTTCCTTCTCATCTGCAGGAACATCATCGACCAGCACATGGGCCGAAGTATTTTCTTCGTGCGAATATTGAAAAATGCCCACCCTGTCAAACCGCTGCTCCTGCAAAAATTGTTTTACATCTTCTACATCATCCGGTGTTTCTCCCGGGAAACCGGCAATCAAGGTAGTGCGCAGGCAAATGCCAGGAACCTTTTCACGTACGGCCAACAGCAATTCTTCCATTTCGGCTTTTGTGATATTGCGCTTCATTGCTTTCAGCATATTGTCGCTGGCATGTTGTAAAGGCATATCCAGGTAATTGCAAATATTTTCCCTGGCGCGCATTACATCCAGGATATCGAGCGGAAATTTGGAAGGATAGGCATAGTGCAACCGAATCCATTCCAGGCCTTTTACATCGGCCAGCCGGTTCATCAAATCGCCCAGCATTCTTTTCTTATAAATATCCAGCCCGTAATAGGTAAGCTCCTGGGCAATCAGCATAATTTCCTTTACGCCTTTTTTTACAAGGTTTTCAGCTTCTTTTACCAGTTCTTCTATGGGTTTGCTGATGTGCTGACCTCGCATGAGTGGAATAGCGCAGAATGAGCAGGTGCGGTTACAACCTTCAGAAATTTTTAAATAGGCATAATGCTGCGGGGTGGCCAGCAGGCGCTCGCCCAGTAGTTCAGTTTTATAATCAGCATCAAATTGTTTCAGCATCAATGGAAGTTCCATGGTACCAAACCAGGCATCCACATCGGGAATTTCAACCTGCAGATCATCGCGGTAACGCTGGCTAAGACATCCGGTAACATATACCTTGTCCAGTTTGCCCCTTCGTTTTAGTTCCAGTTGATCCAAAATAGTATTGATACTTTCTTCTTTGGCCTTGTCGATAAATCCGCAGGTATTCACCACAACGATATTATGGTCCAGCTTTTTATTTTCATGCACCACATCAATATCATTGGCCTGTAATTGCCCGCTCAGCACTTCGCTGTCTACCATGTTCTTGCTGCAGCCCAGGGTAATGATATTAACCTTGTCCTTTTTTAGCGTTCTTGTTTTCATGCGGCGGCAAAGATAAGCCTTATCGCGAGACGTGAGACATCGTCAGACGTCAGACGTGAATCGTGAGATTAGCGCCGCTAAAATAGATAACGCGCTTCCAAAATTCCGGACTACTCACGTCTGACGTCTCACGGCTCACGTCTCACGATTCAGTCTTCCCTTCCTTTGCCGGCGGCGCGCCCGAAAATACTTTTTCTATGGTATGCATAAGGCCGGAAATAGGTCCGTCCATTTTATGGGTATGATCATCCAGTGTATCATCGTTCAACAAAGCACCCAGTTGCAGCGCGGCGGGCAGGTAATGCAGGATATTATTCCTTTGCCCCTTCATATAAACCAATACATCATCGGCCGTGGCTGTTTTATTGCCGCCTGCATGTGCTTTTATGATGCTGGCAGCTTCATTGGCAGCCAATTCAATTTCGCCTTCAACTGCCGGGGGACTGGAAACACTGTAGGTAACAATCCGGGATACCAGGGCCGCTTTATTTTCACCAAAGAGCAAATCTCCCCATGTTGTAGACAGATTTCCCCTTAATACTTGTTCAGCACCCTCCTTTGTCCTCGTTATTTTGTATATACCGGTCAGCACAGCGGAGACAACTGCCTGCATCAATTTACTGGCATTGGTGGTATCAGCAGCTGATTTCTTTACTTCCTGCGTATTGGGACTTACTTTTTGCAGGGGCTTGCTGTTCAGCGCCTGCTGCAGTAATTCAATAATATTTGTGGTAGCCATATAGATAGTTTTATATATATGACGGTTAAATTCTATGCCACAAATTGGTGAGTGGTGTAGTGAGTGGTGAGTAGGGGACCAGAAAGAAGCGTACTGCAGCAGATAGCAAAAAATATTTTAATAACAACCATTAAACACTATTATCATTCGCCTCTTGCGACTCACCACTCACCACTCACTACTCACCACTCCCCATTCACCTTGTAAGAAAAATAAATTTTGATTGAACAGTAATGCTTTATTTAGTTACATTTATTCTTTCAATAACTTTTTAAGAAACAAGATCGCTACATGGGACAATTGAACATTAAAAAACAACCCAAACAATACGATGTAGTTATTGTTGGTTCGGGCGCAGGCGGTGGAATGGCTTCCTATATTTTATCAAAGGCAGGTTTAAAAGTTTGCCTTATTGAAGCCGGCCCGATGTATGACCCCGCAAAAAATGTAACTCAATTAAAAGGACCCTGGGAAAGCCCGAGACGTGGCGCCAGCACCAAATTTCGTCCCTTTGGCGATTTTGATGCCTGCTACCATGGATGGGATATCGACGGCGAACCCTATACCAAGGCAGCCGGTACACAATGGGACTGGTGGCGCGCCAGGATGATTGGCGGGCGTACCAATCACTGGGGACGTATCTCGCTTCGCTTTGGCCCCAAAGATTTTAAAAGAAGAAGTATTGATGGCCTGGGAGATGACTGGCCAATAGGTTATGAAGACATCAAACCATTTTATGACCGGGTGGATAAAATGATTGGTGTGTTTGGCACCAATGAAGGATTGGAAAATGATCCGGATGGATTCTTTTTGCCGCCGCCAAAACCCCGTTTGCACGAAATATTGATAAAGAACGGGGCTACCAAGGCCGGTGTTAAAGTAATTCCTTCGCGTTTGTCTATTCTTACAAAGGCCCTGCCCGATAACAAGGATCGCAAAGCCTGTTTTTTCTGCAGCCAGTGCAACCGCGGCTGCCAGGTATATGGCGATTTCTCTTCTTCCTCTGTATTGGTAAAACCGGCTATTGCCACCGGCAATGTAGACGTTATTACCAATGCCATGGCAAGAGAAGTGCTTACCGATAAAGAAGGGCTGGCAACAGGCGTTTCCTATATTAATAAAGAAGATTTGCAGGAATACCAGGTGCAGGGCAAGGTAGTGATATTGGCCGCCAGCGCCTGCGAAACATCCAGGCTGATGCTGAATTCCAAATCGCAACGCCATCCCAACGGTTTATCCAACAGCAGCAATGTAGTAGGAAAATACCTGCACGATTCTACCGGCGCGGGCATGGGCGGTTATATACCCAATTTGTTTGGCCGTAAACGTTATAACGAGGATGGAGTAGGGGGTATGCATGTGTATTCGCCCTGGTGGCTGGATAATAAGAAGCTTGATTTTCCGCGTGGTTATCATATTGAATATGGCGGTGGTATGGGCATGCCGGGATATGGTATCGGCATGGGTACCGAAAAAATGAATGGCAAATATGCAGTCAACGGTAAAAAGAAAGAATCGGGTGGTTATGGCGCTTCATTGAAAGAGGATGTACGCTTTTTCTGGGGTGCGGGCGTCGGTATGGCCGGACGGGGAGAAGCCATGGCGCTGGAGAGCAATTATTGTGAAATAGACCCCAACGTGGTTGATAAATTTGGAATACCGGTATTGCGGTTCAATGTAAAATACAGCAGCTACGAGATTAACCAGGCCAAACACATGAAGGAAACCTTCAGGGAGATTATGCACCAAATGGGGGCGGTAATAACCTGGGGCGATGATGCGGGTCCTGAAAACAATTACGGGCTTGAAACGCCGGGCAAAATTATTCATGAAGCGGGTACGGCAAGAATGGGCAATGATCCAAAACGATCTGCCTTAAATAAATGGAGCCAGGCGCATGATTGTAAAAATCTTTTCGTGGTAGATGGGGCGCAATTTGTAAGCCAGGCAGATAAAAATATTACCTGGACCATTCTTGCATTAAGCATGCGCGCGTCTGAATACATTATTGATGAGTTGAAGAAGAACAATATTTAATTGGTAATGGAGAGTTAAGAATTAAGAGTTAAGAGTTAGGAGGGGTTCGTCAACAATTCAAAATTTAAAATGCAAAATTTAAAATAACAAACATGGACAGAAGAAAATCCATTAAGGCCATGATAATGGGTACGGTGTCTACCAGCGTTTTGGCCCAGGCTTGTAAAGACAGCAATACCAAAATAGAAGCAAAGCCCGAAGCAACGACCGGTGCAGAAGGGCTAAACTATGATCGTACACCGCAGGAACTGGCTGATTATAAAAAGCTGATGGCCGATAAATTTTTTACCGATGATGAATTGGCTACCATTACGGTGCTGGCCGATATCATTATTCCGAAAGATGAGGTAAGCGGCAGTGCTACGGAAGCCGGTGTGCCTGCATTTATTGAATTTATTGTAAAGGATATGCCGGGGCATCAGACACCCATGCGCGGTGGCCTGCGCTGGCTGGACTTGCAGTGCATGAAAAGATTTGATAAGGGATTTAAAGACTGCACACCCGCTCAGCAAATTGAAATGGTTGATTTGATAGCTTATCCCGACAGGGCCAAAGACAAGCCCGAACTAACCCAGGGGGTTGCTTTTTTTAATAAGATGCGCGACCTGACGGTTACCGGGTTTTATACCAGTAAAATGGGGGTGAAAGACCTGGGTTATGCCGGTAATACACCCAATCAGTGGAAGGGCGTGCCGGATGATGTATTGAAACAATACGGGCTGGCCTACACTGAAAAGGAATTGAAGGAATGTGTAACGTTTAGTTGAGTATATCAAACATAAAATGCATTAAGCCACGTGAAAGCGTGGCTTTTTTTTGTGGCTGGCCTTATACCTGTTTTTTTCGCATATTATTTGTTGCTATGGGGTTACCACTAACCACAAAAAGATGCAAGAGTTTCTGAAATTACAGTTATCTACACTGGTAGATATGCTGGCGGACCATACGGCCAGGTATATGTCGGTAATAACCGATGGCACAAAAACTGATGAAGAATTTATCCAATTAAAGGAAAAAATTACACAGATTCAATTGGTGATCCTGATGAAAAAGGAGCTGGTGGATAACATGACCATATCTTTTTAAGCCAGCTGTGAAGGGTAGCTTTTTGTGGCGGATCAGATAAAGCGGTAACTTTATTTAAAATATTCAGTCATGGACTACGCCAAATTTGCCATCATTTTTTGGATCATTGCCACAGTCATTATTGCAATCATAGGAAAGAAGCCTATTTTGAAACAATTTGGGGTACCTCAAAACAAAATTTCGGGGATCGAATGGAAGGGCTACTTGTTTTGCGCCATGATTATTGGGGCAGCTATCTCAGTAGGAATAACGTTCCTCCTCAAATCACTTTCTTAGTCGAATTCTTAAGTATATCAATCATAGCATTATTGGCCATCCCCGGCACAGCATACAGTTTTTTTTGGGGGGGCGCACAGGTATTTCGCCGTACTTAGCAGGTAGCTATCGCCGAATTTTTATTTGTACTTGCGGTGATTCTGATACGCAACAATGATAACAACAAGAAATGCAGCTATGGTTATATAGGAGTACATATTTTCTGGGTTTTACATTCCCGAATATAAATCATTCACCAATCAATTTACGATTCACCCAGCTGCAGGTTGGGCTTCCGCCCATTTCCTGCATGCGGCTATTTGCCCCCCGAAAACTTATTTAAAATTATTCATTGAATTTGCATAACACTATATTATGTTATTTAGCTACGGGGCTGTGGGGCCGGATCGTAGATTTCAAAAACACGATACGGCCGAAGGGGGCAAAGCAGGCTTTGAGCTAAAGGAAAAACAAGGGCAATCACCGGCGCTTTTAGCCGGTGGCCGGGGTTTCGCATAAATCAAAAATACATCCTTGTCATGGGCTTGTACGTGGAGCCACGTATACAGAAATGTATCGTATATTCTGCTTAGTACGGCAGCCTAATATTGTGGGGCAGATCCACCGGCAGGGATGTGCCCGCTATTTTGCAATAAAATTCCATAGATGAATTATATACAACATTACAAATCGCATTTATTGTATGCAGAAATAACTCTTTATTTTGACGCCTTGGTATATCGTCAATACTTACTATAATTCTTTCTTTTTCATTCTCAGGCCGACCTGTGTGTACACCTCCTTTTATATTAGCACCAGCCTTAATAATATTTGATACGGAATAGTCGTGTTCCCTTACAATAAAACAAATATGTTTTCTAAAAGCATCCAAATCCAATGTCTTGTGGTCTACATACGTGTAATCTATATCGATAATACATGTATATGCTTTTGTACGTTGCCCTGAAATTTTAATATCGTCGAATGAGCTAACCGTGAAAAGAAGTTTTTTCCGCATACTTCGCTCAATAATTTGAACAAGTGGTAAAGCATCTGTTAATAAATGCCTTAGTAGGCCGCAAGCTCTAAGCATATTATATTCGTCTCCCTTTATTTGCCTTTCTCTCAAGTCATCAATTGTTTTGATGAATAATTCAGCGTGAGTCATAAATATCGGTTTAGGTTACCGAATATAACCCATTCGTGCAAAGGGTAGCGGTTTGCCCAATAGAAGCGCTGGCCGTTTTTCCTCGTTGGTTCAAAGCCCTGCGCAGCGGTATTTAACATAAAATCTATGTTATACGAATTCAATCTTCCGCTTCTGTTTTCGGGGGTTAAGTGATTTTTAGACTTGATGTATTGTCTTAAAAATCACTTACCCCCGAAAACTTATTTAAAATTATTCATTGAATTTGTATAACACTATATTATGTTATTTAGCTACGGGGCTGTGGAGGCCGGATCGTAAATTTCAAAAACACGATACGGCCGAAGGGGGCAAAGCAGGCTTTGAGCTAAAGGAAAAACAAGGGGAATACGCGTAGCGTTCCGGGTTTAACCAGCATGATATACCATTAAATGACGCTTGATAAATTATGAACTTATGGGTAAAATTCTTTTACCCGCTATCATTTGCTTGGTAGCGGGCGTGTGTGTGTTTGGGTTCTCTGTAAATCACATAGTTCACCTCATATAAAGCAATTAAATGTTAATATGCAAAAAATAATATTTAGCAACAACCAATTTAAAATTGCGGACAGTCTGGCAAAGTTTTCAAATAGCGGCGTCCATGTTGTTGGCACCGATACTTTTACTGTTTATAAGCCCGCAAAAAAAATTATTTCGGAATAATTTTCACGCCGTTATACGGCATTACGACCGACCTTCCTTTTTTATCTGTCTCAAGCACTCCCTCAAAGCCGGATCTATATTTATCGCCGTAAACGTCGGTGCAGGTAATTTCAAAATATAGTTCCTTAGATCTTGTATCTATAAGGCTATCTAATACAAAAAGCATGTTTCCGTAAACAACATCGGTTGCCGATATTTTCTTAACAACAGATAGGCTTTGTGTCACGGCGCTATCATAGATGTAAAAATTATACTTTGTTTGCAATTTCATCATCGTGCTATCGGACATAGTTTGATGTAATTCGTAAGTAGAATTATCGTCTTTGTTTATCATCTTGCAACTATATAAATACGGGAATAGTGGCCTTTTACCATCATTTCCAATTGACCCTACAATTAAAAAACTTGTATGCTTTTCTGTTGGATCTCGGTCATTAAAACTCTGAAACGATGTTATGCCGTTCATTGAAAACTTAAATTTAGGCTTGTCGTTTATCAAATTCCAAACACCCGGCACACCACCAAAGAGGGCAATAATTAACGTTAGAATTATCCAAATTGGTTTTTGATTTAAAGGGGTAGGTTTTTCGTCGTTTTTTGAAGGCGGTATAACAGGAGGGGTTATTGTGGGCGGTGCATTTTGTTTCGTGGAATTTCTTTTTTTTCGATTCGTCATTATTCAGGTTTTAGGTTCCCGAATATAACCCATTCACGCAAAGGGTAGCGGTTTACCAGATAGCAGCCGAGCCGTTTTTCCTCGTTGGTTCAAAGCCCTGCGCAGCGGCTATTTAACATAATATAAATTATAAGACAAAAGGGTCAGTTTGAAAATACGCCAGCCTTGCCTAATAGCCTATAATCGCCTTTATGCCTTAGCTGGCGCCCATTACTGGTTCTGCAAAAGCAATTTTTTATTTGGCGCGGCCCGGAACCCGGCAGTATTTTATTCTTAATTAGATTTAGTTTAGAAGAATTGATCAGGAAAAAATGCGGTCGAAAAATGAACAATAAAACCTGGTGAATTGGAGAAAAGACTTCGCGCTGGTTTGCCGGGCCATTCAAAACAGGAATACGGGAAAAATTTCGCCGACTGCCGGGCAAGGCCGGCCTTAACACAGATTTCAAAAATAACGCTGTCAATCATGAGTTGTAAAATCTTGCTGGTGCTATGTTCAACCGCGATGTTTGCCGGCGCCAGCTGTTTCGCACAATTGAAAGAACCCATTCATAAAACCAATGATACGGCCCGGCATTCCACCTATCTTACCGGCTTAAAAAAGTTCTACGACGAATTCAATGTAGACGGAATGTTTGTGTTATACAGCCTGAAGAACAAACAGTATACATTTTACAATCCCCGGCTTTACGGGCTACCGATATCTCCTGCCTCAACGTTTAATATTTTGCTTACGCTGATTGGATTGCAGGAAGGCGTTATCCGCGATGAAAAATCCTTGCTGGCCCCCAATAACACCACGCTTGAATATGCATTTAAACACAATGCAGACTCCTGCTTTATCAGTCTAAGCGCATTGATTGGGCAAAAGAAAATTCAGTACTGGCTCACAAAAATTAATTATGGCAATCAGTCCACGGCGGGCGAAAAATCGAGGTTTTGGATAAACGGCTTGCTACAAATAACACCCGAACAGCAACTGGGTTTTATACAACAATTGTATCGTGAAGAACTGCCGTTTTCAAAGAAAGCGTTTAGCATTGTGAAGAAATTGATGGATGAAACCATGAATGCCCGCCTGGGTATAAAAATATTTGGCAAAAGAGGTTCCAATAAACTGTACAAAGAAAATAAATATACCGGCAATCTTTACAAAAATGACAGCTATAACGGTTGGTTTGTGGGATATGCAGAAGGTGCATCAGATACCTTTTTCTTCGTCAACTATATAAGGTCTCCCCAACTGGATCATCCAACTATTGTAATGGCCCAGAAAGAAATTGTTTTTAAGATTATCGAAGCACTGGGCATTAAATAAACCAGCGACTGGCCCGCTGCAGACAAGCCAAACCCACTGGCCCAACCACCCCTTTTTTCAAAAAAAAAATTGTGTAGTTAAATAACTACGCATATATTTGTAGTCAAATAGCTACACAATGAACCTAAGAAGAGATGTTTTCCAGGCCATTGCCGACCCTACCCGCAGGGCCATACTACTGCTGGTGGCATCACAATCCATGACGGCCGGCGCCATTGCCGCCAACTTCGACACCGCCCGGCCCACCGTATCCAAACACCTGCAAATACTAACCGAATGCGAATTGCTGGAACAAAAGCAAAACGGCCGGGAAATTTATTACCTCATCAATGCAAAAAAAATGAAAGCAGTAGCCGACTTTATTGAGCCCTTCCGCAAAATGTGGGACGACCGGTTTAACAAACTGGAAGCCGTTATGAAAAAATATCAACCTAAAAAATAGACCGCCATGGAACTTAAAACAAAAATTAATGCCGAAGACGGCAAACAGGAACTGGACATTACCAGGGAATTTGATTTGCCACTGGACTTGCTTTTTAAAGCCTTTACTGAACCCGAAATCATTGAGCAATGGATGGGCACCAAAGTGCTGAAACTGGAGAATAAAAAACATGGCAGTTACCAGTTTGAAACAACCGATCCCAAAGGAAACAAACACGGGTTTAACGGCACTATCCACGAGTTTAACCCCAACCAAAGAATCACCCGCACATTTGAAATGGAGAACACCCCTTTTTCCGTGCAGCTCGAGTTCCTGGAATTTGAACAATTAAGCGAAGACCGCAGCAAACTCAATATGCATGTGGTATATAAATCGGCTGCACTCAGGGACGAGGTGCTGCAACTGCCCTTTGCCAAAGGCATTAATATGGCACACGACCGTATACAGAACATTTTAAGCAAACCTGCCTGATGGAAGTCAGGTCATTAAAACAACAACCATGACAAACACAAACCCGCCCGCCGGAAAGGCAGGCAAAATTATCTATTGGGTGGCCACCCTCTGGCTTGCATTAGGAATGGTTTCTACCGGAATTGTACAGCTCATCAAAACAAAAGAAGAAACAGATCTAATGACGCATTTGGGCTACCCGATCTATTTTCTAACGATACTGGCTACCTGGAAAATGCTGGGCGTTGTAGCCGTGCTGGTTCCCAAATTTGCTTTGCTAAAAGAATGGGCTTATGCAGGTTTTTTCTTTGCTATGACGGGTGCGGTGTTTTCTCATTTGGCTATTGGAGACGGCGCCAAAGAGAATTTTGGCCCGGTATTATTGATAATTTTAACGGTGCTGTCCTGGTATTTCAGACCTGCCGATAGAAGAATTATTTCATTCGGATAGAACTTTGCCAAAGCTGGTGAACGAGTGCTTAAGCTTTGGCAAAGTTTGATCCTGGCTTTGGCAAAGTTTGAATCATTTTTAACAGCGCTGCCGCTAACCAAATAAATTATATAACAATGAACCCAAAAGTTGATTTCTACTTCAATAAAGCCGGTAAATGGCAAAAAGAAATAGCGCAATTGAGAACCATTGTGCTGGACTGTGGGCTAACCGAAGAATTGAAATGGGGTTGCCCCTGTTACACCCTTCCGACTGCGTCTTCAGGGCAGGCCCTTCCGACTTCGTCCTCAGGGCAGGTTTCTAAGGGAGTCAATATTGTTTTAATACACGTGTTTAAAGACTACTGCGCGCTGTTGTTTTTTAAAGGCGCTTTGTTGCAGGATGACAAGGGTATACTGATACAACAAACCGAGCATGTGCAGGCGGCGCGCCAGATAAGGTTTACCAATTTGCGGGAAATAACCAGCATCAAAGCTACCCTTAAAGCCTATATCTATGAAGCGATAGAAGTGGAAAAAGCCGGTTTAAAAGTGAAATTGAAAAAGACAGCTGCATTTAAAATGCCGGAAGAATTTAAAACCAAATTAGATAAAACGCCCGCCCTGAAAAAAGCTTTTGAGGCATTGACGCCCGGAAGGCAAAGAGGCTACCTGCTCCATTTTGCAGCAGCCAAACAATCCAAAACCCGGGAGTCGAGGATTGAAAAAAATATGCCGAAAATTCTTAATGGAAAAGGATTGGATGATTAATACTCCGTGGTCGGTGTCCTCACCGACCACGGCTTTCCTGCTGAGCAGTTGTCTCACCGGCCACCATTTAATTCTATCTTTATAACCACTAAAAAGAATTACTATGGCAACCAACAGCGTAACCTTACACAGGGTTATTAAAACAAGTCCTGAAAAACTTTACCGTGCCTTTACCGAGGCAAATGCACTCGCAGCCTGGCTTCCGCCTTATGGTTTTTTAGGTGTGGTGCATGAAATAGATGTGCGGGCAGGCGGTAAATACAAAATGTCGTTTATCAATTTTTCAACGGGCAACGGGCATTCCTTTGGCGGAAATTATATAGAACTAAAACCCAATGAATTTTTAAAATATACCGATAAGTTCGACGATCCCAATCTGCCCGGCGAAATGATTACCTCTGTTTGGCTGACAAAAGTTTCCGTGGGCACCGATCTAAAAGTCATCCAGGAAGGCATTCCCTCCGTTATTCCGGCAGAAATGTGTTATCTGGGTTGGCAGGAGTCGCTGGATAAACTGATAAAATTGGTGGAGCCCGTAATTCCGGATATGTAATGGCCGTGTTATCGCTATCTTTTACCCGATGCGGCATTCACCCGTAATTCGTCAAGCCTCTATGTTAGCGCTCATGCTATAGCACAACTCCACCGGTCTTCGCAGGAGACTATCCATACATGTCGTATTCAGCCACTACAATTGTCGTATTTACACTGCAATAGCAAGCCCTTTGTTAGCGAGATTTGTATGGTAACAAAATCAATGTTGCCGAAATTTCTTAAAGGATAAATTATATGAGAAAAATAACCGTGTTATCAATGATTACATTAGATGGCGTATTGCAGGCGCCCGGTGCACCTAAGGAAGATACCTCAGAAGGTTTTAAATATGGTGGATGGATGGCACCGTACGGCGACGAAGTATACAACAAAGTGGTGCAAAAAGAGCTGCAACCGGCAGATTATCTTTTGGGCAGAAAAACATTTCAGATATGGGCCGCCTACTGGCCCGAACATGGAGACTTTTGGCCGGGTATTAATACAGGCACTAAATACGTGTTTTCCAAAAGCCTGAAAAAAACAGCCCCCCTGATCACCGGGTGGAAAAACTCGGTATTACTAAAAAGCCCGGCCGATATCAAAAAGCTCAAAAATTCAAAAGGTGCCGATATTCAGGTTTGGGGTAGCAGTAAACTCATTCAACTCTTGCTTAAGAATGACCTGGTAGATGAACTCAGGCTTAAAATTCACCCCCTGACTTTGGGTAAGGGAAAAAAGCTTTTCAGCAATGGAGCTATTCCGGCAGCATTTACTTTAACAGAGAGTATTGTTACATCGACCGGGGTTATCATTGCTGCGTACAAGCGGGCTGGAAAGGTTACAACAGGTACTGTTGAAGTGTAAGAGCAATAAAATAAATAAAAACCTGTCTCGTGGGCAAACGAACAACAACAAAATAATTGCCATTAAAACCAGGTATGAGAAAGCTAATTGCAGCCATTAATATGACACTCGACGGATTTTGCAACCACACGGCAATGATTGCAGACGAAGAAATACATGAACATTATAATGAGCTGTTAAGAAGTGCCGACATCCTGATATACGGAAGGATAACCTACCAGCTGATGGAAAGTTATTGGCCGGGGGTTGTAAAAAATCCTACTGGCAACAAACCAATGGACGACTTTGCAGCACTAATAGACAATATTTCAAAGATTGTATATTCCCGCACGCTGAAAAAGGTGGATTGGAAAAATACAACATTGAAAAAGGAAATCATCAAAGAGGAAATTGTAGCGCTAAAGCAATCCCGCTCAAAGCATTCCGTGGACAATGGCGGCAGCAAAAACATTGTGGTTGGCAGTCCCACTTTAATAACGGCCATGGCCCAACTTGACTTAATCGATGAATACCAGCTGAACATTCAGCCAACTGTTTTAGGAAGCGGCCTGCCATTATTTAAAAACATCAGGGATAGGATTAACCTTACACTCTTACAAACAAAAACATTTGGGTGTGGTGCGGTACTGCTTTACTATAAGCCGGCAAAAAGATAAACCAGCCTGTTCTGCCTGCCGGACCATAGTTAACAATCCTGCGTTATCAAACTGACCTGGCAAAATAAGCTACCTGTAATTTGATATTTTTTATGAACGTAGAAGAACAAATCAAAAAGTATATTGCCAGTCAACCTGAACCAAAGCGTAATGACATGCAGGCATTGCACAGTTTCATACTTCAGGTATTACCGGGATGTAAATTATGGTTCCTGGATGGTAAAAACAGCGAAAATAAAACTGTTTCCAACCCCAATATAGGATATGGATTTTACACGATAAATTATGCTGATGGAAAAACAAGGGAGTTTTATCAAATTGGCCTGAGTGCAAACCAAACCGGCATCTCAGTCTATATCCTTGGTATAAAAGATAAGACCTACTTAGCCCAAACCTATGGAAAAAAACTGGGCAAGGCGAATGTGACCGGCTATTGCATTAAGTTCAAAACGCTAAAAGATATCAATATTGATATACTTGAAGCGGCAATACGATATGGGGTTGAAAATTCGGTGAAATGAGTTTATAGCCTCCATAGAGATCGTTGGTCAAAAGAGGAGACTATATACCTGTTTGACCATGGGATTTATAAAATTAGGACGCAAGTGGGGCCATTTCAAAAAGTAGCCAAATAAAATAAACTATTAACAATATAACGACAATCCCTATTACTATTCCAACAAGAAGACAATTGCCCTTTTGTTCCTTGTTCATCACTTCTTTTTTGGTTTATCCTTCCTGGGCTGCGCAACAGGCTTAGGATTGCCCTTTACAGATGCCGCCATAATGTTGTGGAATGGGTTGGATGCCTCTTCGGAGGTTTTCCTGAGGGCATTTGCCATATTCAAAAATACAGATTAGTTAACTACCTCCCACACGCATATTTTCACGCCATTGTTGGTGTTTTCACCAACAACTACGGAGCCGGGCCTTTTTAGAATCCGTTTTTCGGTATAAATAAAAATCCGTTCCTTTATGAACAGCGTGATGCATTGGACAGGCCATCGGCTACCCGACCTGGCCATGGCAGCAAGCCCGCGACAAACCCCAACATTTACCCTTAAAAATTTAATTATAAACTATGAAACGCACGGTATTCACAATAACGCTTATTACAACTTCATTTCTACTGGGTTTCGGTTTTAAGACAATCATTGCTAACAAAAATAAAATTACAAAAATGAAAAAAGTAACAGGCATAGGCGGTGTTTTCTTTAAATGTAAGGACCCCAAAGCAGTTAACGAATGGTATAAAACCCATCTTGGGTTTAATACCACCCCCTATGGAACCAGCTTTGAATGGCGCGAAATTGATGACAGTACAAAAAAGGGACTTACCCAGTGGAATCCTTTTGCTGAAACCACCAAATATTTTGAGCCTTCCACAAAGGATTTTATGATAAACTACCGGGTAGAGAACCTGGAAGCATTGGTGGAAGAACTAAGAAAGGAAAACGTAACCATCGTAGACAAAATTGAATCATACGATTATGGAAAATTTGTTCATATTTTAGACCTGGAGGGAAACAAGGTTCAATTGTGGGAGCCAAAGGATTAGGGTGTGATAAAATTGTTGGGTGTAGTGGTGGCGATTGGGAGGTAGTTGAAGAGTAGACAACTAACACCTATTCAACAGCAATAATATAAAACTATGAATAGCAATAAAAGGAAGTTGCCACCCGAACAACAAGCAACGCTGCTAAACACATTAAAAACCCGTTTTGAGAAAAACAAGCACCGCCATAAAGGTATTGAATGGGATAAAGTACAGGCAAAGCTGGAAGCGAATCCAGGTAAACTGTGGCCGCTGAATGAAATGGAAATAACCGGCGGTGAACCCGATGTTGTTGGGTACGATAAAAAGACCGGCGAATACATTTTTTATGATTGCTCGGCAGAAAGCCCCAAAGAACGCAGAAGTATTTGTTACGACCATGAAGCGCTGGAGGCAAGAAAGGAACATAAACCGGCAGACAGCGCTATTAATATGGCTGCCGATATGGGCATTGAAATATTAACCGAAGAACAATACCGCGGGCTGCAGCTATTGGGCGCATTCGATTTGAAAACATCGAGCTGGATAATGACCCCTCCTGCTATTCGAAAACTCGGCGGCGCCCTGTTTTGCGATCGCCGCTACGATACGATCTTTTTGTATCATAACGGTGCAGAATCTTATTATGCCGCCCGGGGTTTCCGTGGATGGCTAAGGGTGTAGTGAAAGGCCCGGGTTGGTGTCTCACCAACCTCGCGTCCCTGGTCGGTGTCCTCACCACCAGCAGGTGTAGTTGGTCGGTGAGGACACCGACCAAGGAGAAGAGAGACACCGACCAAGGGAGAACAACACCCTTAATTCATCAGCAAAATTACCGGCGACTCATCTATATCCAGTTGAATGGAACCGGCCTGCATTTGCCGGTTTTGAACCGAGCCGGAAGGATTATTGTCCAATAAATGAATTTCGGAAAACGATTGATTGTGAGTCATCGCTGGTTTAAAACTAAAATTTTTAATGACACTGCCATTGGTGGTTGGACTAAACAACACAAAGGCCTTTATTGTGGGGTTCAATCTATCTTTTAGCCGGTAAATATAGACCGGTCCCGTTTCAGCAACCAGCGAATCTGGCTGGTAATTTCCGAGATGTTTAATGAAGGCCGACCAGTAAAACCAAACCGGGTACACTGCATTATTGGCTGGTCCGCCAATCATGCCGCTGGTAGCATAGGGCGCCGTGGCGTTTTGATCGTTGGTGGCATTGCGCATCATGTACTGGTTATAACCATCAAAACCAGCCATAAATGCCGCCAGCAACGAACGTATACACATAATGCCCTGCGATTGCGATTCGCTGCGTCCCGGCAATAACGGCGTTCTTTGCCAGGAATGCTGGTTGCGATCGTAACCGTTCTCACCCAGTATAAGTGGAATGCCTGGTAATAAACGATCATGAAATGCCCGCACTTTTGCCAGTTTCTCCCGCAGGTGATCTTCTTCAGGACTGATACCACGTATGGGCGATTGTAAATGATTGGGGGCCGCATTGCTGTAATAATGATACTGTACCCCACCCTGCCATATAAATTTTTTATCGCTGCGCAGCTGCCGGCACAGAAAATACAAGGTGCGCACCCGGTTGGTATCCAGTTGTATCATGCCGCTGGTCATTAGCCTGGCATTGCTGTCTGCGGCAATCAACCCATGCTTGCTACCCAGGCGGCCTTCGTGTCCATCGTAATCGGCCGATGACACCGCAAAATAATTGAAAGGTGTCCAATAGTATTTTGTCCAGTAAGCATCTTCTTCGTTGCCGTTCTCAAACCTGTCCATCAGGCCCAGTCCGCTAAACCTGGGCACATCATCAACATCAATTAAACTGGTATCTATTGTTGTTTTACCAAATAAAGCAGCCATGTTCCAGAATGTTTTAGCATGCCGGCCATACGATAAAGGGTCTTCATCGTCCATACCCTGGCTGGTTACCGGTTTGTCCTTTTCGTTAACCCCTTTTTTTTCGAGGTATACGGGCATGCCGCGAATACTCATCCACATATGATTGCCTGCCTGACGCAGGCTGCCGGCGTAATAGCGCAGTTGCTGTGATGGCGGCAGTTGCCATCGGTTCAGCGCCAATTTATTTTTCGGATAGGCATTAACGGTATCAACATCAAAATAATCCATTTGCTGGTACAGTCGCACATGGCTAAAGGGCTGTAGTAATTGCATGGGCACGTAGTTGTATGCATTGGTGCCGGCAAATTCGCGCAGGGTTGGTTTGGGCAAGGCAGGCAGGCGCACCTCGTTATCGGCTGGTATTTTTTGCTGCAGATTGCCATACAATACCAGTTCACTGATAATTGCTTTGTAGCTGTTGAACCGGATCATGACATAACGCGAAGGTTGATGAACGATAAAATTCTTCCAGCCCCAGGCGGCTACATGACCGCTGGTTTGGCAGGCGGCCGCCAATTTCCAGTTATTCATTTCGCCTGTATAGAGCCAAACACTGTCTGGTTCCAGTGATTTATCGTAGATATAAAAATCGGACAGTGCATACAGATCGTGCAGGTCGACCACTATGCGTAAGCCCCTGCCGGGCGGATAATAAATGCCCATTTTAGGATTGGGCAAAGGCTGTGTGTTTGGATGGATGATTAGCCCGTTTGCGGGGTCGGCATTTTCATCGAACAGATTTAAAGGATCGCCATTGCCGCTGCCTTCAGAGCCGGAGAGATCAAATACATCATCTCTGGTAATGCCGGTAATTTTATGCAGCGTGGCGCCGCTTTTTGGGGAAGGATGGTATTGCTGCCGGTAATAAACAGACTGGGCAATGTAAATGCAGGAAATCACTATTGCAATGCTGAACAGTAATAACAATACCGTGAGCAGGTTTTTTACAAATGCGTTTGGAGAAGTAATATTGATTTTTATGCCGGGCATTAAATACAAATTGACGGATTTTCCGTTTATCCGTCAATATACAGTTATTTATGGTTGGTTTTATTTGTAGCCTTTGGTGCGCAGCACGCTTTTAGACATTTCAAAAAATGCGCGTGAACTGTCTTTAAATTCTTCCCATTTGGTTTTTTTTGGAAAAAAAGCGTCGGCCCATTCCTTTTTCCATTTGCCGGTAAAATATTTTAAAATCCCGGGGTCTTCAGGGTTTACCACATATTGAAAATCGCCCTCCCACTCTACGCGGTTGGTGATTATATTGGGATGTGTTTTTTCAAGAATTTTAAACCCGATGGAATTTTTTGGCAGGTAATCCTGTATCAGTTCCCCCAAATCGTAACCGCAGAAAAAATTGATTTTCTTTTTGTCGACCAGGTAAGTGATATCATTCATTTCATGGATGATCCATTTATGCGACTGCCGGGGAAAAAGGTATTCGCCCAGTAAGGAAGGCGTTTCCATAAATCCTCTTTTTGCCACGCGGAATTGTTCGGCCAGAAATTTTTCCGGGTGTTCAACATGTTCCAGCACCTGGCAGCAAATTACATAATCAAATTCTTTGTCTTTAAATGGAAGTTCTTCCCCGTCTGCTTCTATAAAAGTTTGGTTTTTCATTACTTTAATATCGCCGCTGCGGTGGTAGTTATCGGTAGCATATTTATCGACCACTATATTGGCGCGCGGATGCGGATTATGGCCCCCTCCCACCTCCAGTACGCGATCAGAAGATTTGATGCTGAGGTGTTCCCTGCTTTTTGGGTTCCTTATTTTCATTCAAAATAAATATTAGGGGAAAAATCAAAGCTGATTAACCGTTGCAAAGATAATTATAGTTTACCGATAACGCAATTGACAACAAGCAGCAGTGCACGGTTCCCCATCATGCCTGTTATAGTGGCGATATATGATAAAAAATGAATAATTTGTACGGGAGAAAGCAAGCTGTTAGCTATTAGCTCTTAGCTCTTAGCCATAAGCAATTAATCAGAATTTTTACTTCTGCTATCAGCTTGCAGCTAACAGCTAATAGCCCGGTTTTACTGATACGTTATGAAACTACGCGAACAATTATTAAAAGAGCATAGCAAGGCCAATTGCGATACAATAGTAAAATGGATTGGTGCCAACCAGCAGCGTTTTGATGAATTGTTTCATTTATTTCTGAGCGATGAATACCGGGTGGTGCAGCATGCTGCCTGGCCGTTGAGCTATTCGGTAATTGATCATCCACAACTGATAAAAAAACATTTTGCCCAATTGATTGCTAATCTTGGCAAACCGGGCATACACGACGCAGTTAAGCGTAATACCATGCGTTTTTTGCAGGAGATAGACATACCCAAAAAATACCACGGAACGGTAATGGATACCTGCTTTAGATACATTGCTGTGCCCGGCGAGGCGGTAGCCGTAAAAGCATTTTCATTGTCGGTACTGGAAAAGCTGGCGAAAATTTACCCGGAAATTATACCCGAAGTAAAATTGCTGATTGAAGAAAATTATGAAAGGGAAACCCCGGCGTTTAGGTCCAGGGCGAGGAAGTTTTTGAAGAGTACTTAGTACATAGTATTTAGTATTCAGACTCTCGGAAATCCCGCGGATGTGAGACGTGAGACGTGAGATTATTTGGCTGCGCAAGTTATAGTATTTTTTGTTTGTTCGCGCAGCCCTGAAAGGGCGTCATACACTAGACCGGGGTGCAACCCCGGGAATGAATAAAACAAATAAAACCAGCCCTGAAAGGGCGTTATACGTTAGCCCCGGGGCGGAGCAAAAGAAATCAGCCATCATCACATCAGCCATCAGCCATCCATCAACCATTCCTCAACACCGTTTTTGACCTTATTACCACCGGCGAACCATCTGCAACAAATACCGAAGCCGGTTTTGCCTTGTCAAGAAATGCGAAACGGCTGCCATAGAAATTTTCAAAATCACAGTCAATCTTATAATCGTTTACGGGGTAGGTATTCCAGGTAGGATGTTCTACCGTGTATTGGGTGGTGACGGACTCAGACACTTTTGCATAACCTTTATAATGCTCAAAAATAAATGCTTCTTCTGTTCCGGGCTCAATGGGCCACAGGGTGTTTACAACATTTGCCGAAACAAGGTTTTCCCGGCCTTTCCAATGCCAGGTATAATCGAACAATAAATTTTTGTTGGCTGTTGCTACCGAACGTGTCATGATGGCTGCGGTATATTTTTCTTTGTAAAAAGTATTGGCCACCCATGCTATGGTGTTCTTTGGAACAATCTCGCTGATGAAAACCACGCCGCGGTGCACGCTGCCATCCTTGTCTCTATGCCTTACATAAAACCGCAAATTGATTTCGGGAAAGCTGGTATGAAACGGAATGCGTATTCCCTTTATTTTTACCTCTTCAAACATAAACCCTACCAGGCTTATATAGCATTTGCCGTTATAATAATCAAGTTCGGTAAATGCAGGTAAATAGGGTTTTAACAGCGATGGCTCAATGGTATAATTGGCCATGATAAGATTTTGCCAGGCTGCAGTAAGAAATATTTTTTGTTTAGCCACCATATTATATGTTGATTGCCGCATGCGTAGTTTGAAAAATTTGTTAATGGCGATAGCTTATTCAGACCCTGGCTTGCGTGTTGTAACGCCTTTCAAAATCAATCGCAGCGACTGGTCCCTGGTAAAATAATTATACAACCAGTTACAAAAAACAAAAAACCTGTTTTTAACCCCCAGTATCAGCATCAGGTGCAGGCTCATCCAAACCAGCCACGCAAAAAAGCCGCCGAAATGCAATTTTGGTTTTGGCAGATCAACTACTGCGAGATTGCGCCCTACGGTTGCCATGGAGCCCTTGTCATAATATTCAAATTCGTAGTGCAAAGCAGATTTGCTTTCCATCCGCAGCAGATTTTTTGCCAGTGTATCTGCCTGTTGCATGGCTGCCTGGGCTACCTGGGGATGACCTTTTGGATATAAGGGGGTTTCCATATAGGCCACATCACCAATGGCGTATACATTGCGGGTGCCCATGACCAGGTTGTGCCTGTCTGTTTTAATACGGTTGCCTTTTGCAATCAGGTCGGGCTGGATGCCGGTGGGAATATTGCCCCTGATGCCCGCGGCCCAGATGACCGTTCTGGTTGCAATGGTATTGCCATTGGTAAGGGTTACCAGTTTACCATCATAATCTTTTACCACCGTACCGGTAATGACTTCAACCCCTAATTTTTGCAGGTATTTTCTTGACTGAACAGATGACTGATCCGTCATGGCGCCCAGTGTTTTGGGCGAACCTTCCAGCAGGTAGATTTTCATCTGTTTAAAATCAAGTTCGGGATAATCTTTGGGTAATACATAAGAACGCATATCGGCAATAGCCCCGGATACTTCTACACCGGTGGGGCCACCGCCCACCACTACTACTGTCAGCAGGCTTAATTTTTCGGAGGCATCTGCGGCTATACTTGCGTCTTCAAAATTCTGGATAAGGTGATTGCGTAGTTGCAATGCTTCAATGGTTGATTTCATTGGAAAGGCATGGTCCTGTAATTGCTGGTTGCCAAAAAAATTGGTGCCCGCCCCTGTAGCCAGTACCAGCACATCGTAATCAATATCTCCGTTATCGGTAACAATTTTATTTTCTGCCGCTTTTACTTCACGCAGTTCCCCCAGACGGATGCTTACATTTTTGCTTTTGTGAAAGGCTTTGCGGAGCGGAAAAGAGATATTGCTTGCATCCAGGCCGGCAGTAGCCACCTGGTAAAACAGGGGCTGAAACTGGTGGAAATTAAACCTGTCGAGCAACACAACATCAAAACCTGGTTTATTATTTAGCGTCCTGGCCAGCCTTAAACCACCAAAGCCACCGCCAACGATAACTACTTTCATAATGGTAAATCTTTAGTACAATACAAATTTACAATATTTTCAGTAATTATTGAAAATATAATTATTAATAGCGGAGAACGCCCGACCAGTTGTACAGGAGAAAGCCCGCTCCATACACAGCCATGATAATCAATGCCTGTGCCGGAAAAAATACCACGCTTAGCAATGATAAAAGGCCGGTACCAGCCAGCATAAGAGAAAAAATATTCCTTTTGTTGTTGGTGCTGAAACGAATTGGGTAATCAATTTCCCCCAGTGGCAATGCCAGCGACAGGCAAACCAGGCCTGCTGCAAAGAATCCCTCCTCGTACCGGGTGCCATTGGCAAGCGGTGTAAACAGTGCCAGTGCCAGAATGGTAATGCCACTAAGCATGGCTGTTACAACGGTAATGGCCGACCATTTTTCGGTTTTGCTGAGTGCATATTTGCCATCGGGGTGAAAGAGGAGGAAAAAATTGGCAATTGAATTCATTGTCCAGCTGCCAATTACAAACAATAAATAAATGCCGGCCACCACCCATACCAGGCCGGCTGTGGCACTGTTTTGCCTGAAAATGGTAATCAGTATCCGGAACACGATATACAGTATGATAGGCATGGCCGTTTTTAATCTTTTGCCCTGGTTGTTTACCCAAAACGAATATTGCAGCAGCCATTTATAGGGTGGTATCTTAGACTTCAATGCTTCTTTTAAACCACTTTGCGCGTTTTGCAGAACGGGGTTTATTCTTAAGGCCTCACGGAAATGGGCAGCCGCTTCTTTGTGTTTGCCTCTTTCCAGCAGGTTCCAGCCAATGGTAGTATGGGTAAATTCGCTGTCGGGGTCCTGTGCCAGCGCGTTTTGCATAGTGGCAATCGCCTCGTCGGTCTTCTTCAGTTTGTTCAGCGCCATTGACCGCGCGTTGAGGCAGGTAATGTTTTCCGCTTCTGCTGCCAGTCCTTCATTGGCTTTCTGCAGGGCTTCAGTAAATTTTTTATCGCCCAGCAAAACAAAAGAAAGCAAGCCATAATATTCCGCGTGCCAGGGGTTTAGTTGTATAGCCCTGTTCAGGTTATCGATGGCCAAAAAACTGTTGTTTTTCTGGTAGTGGCCAAAAGCATGCAGGTAGAAATAGAAACTCTCTGCGGGGTTAAAGCTGATGGCTTGCTGAATAACGGCAATTCCCTCATCAAACTCCTTTCTGTCGTACAGGCATCTTGCCAGTAATGATAAAGCGTAATCGCTATCAGGTTCCTGTTGCAGGTACTGTTTTATTTTTACCTCGGCGTCTTTGGGCCTTCCCTGTTCCAGTAATAACCTTGCCTGATCGAGAATTACGTTCATTGATAAATAGCTTTTAGCTCCAAGCTGATAGCTGTTAGTAAAAATTCTGATTAAAGTGCTTATAGCTAATGGCTAATAGCTAATAGCTATAAGCTGCTCTTCACTATTTCTTCATCTTCATGTACTTCAAAATATCATCGTACAAACCAGATTCATTGGCGTACAAAGCATAATTGCGGGCAGTTGCAAACCATTCTGAAGTGGTGGGCCGGTGTTGTTTGGCGGCTTTCAGCAAATCCTTTGTATTGATGGGTTGAATACTGCCGGCTTCCATAGAGGCCTGCAATTTCTCTTCGGTAGCAATATCAATAATGGCATTAATATCGGCACCGGAATAATCGGGTATTGCCTGCGCTACTTTTTTTATGTCTATATCGCCCACCGGCTTTCCCAGTAAAACAGATTTCAATATTTCTTCGCGGCTTTTTTCATCTGGTGGTTCTACAAATATTACCCGGTCAAAACGGCCTGGTCTTCTAAAGGCAGCATCTACGCTCCATGGTGCGTTGGTGGCTGCCAATATCAATACGCCTTCGTTGCCGGCCCCTACACCATCCATCTCTGCCAGGAACTGGTTAATTACATGGCGCATGGCAGACTGTTTTAAATCGCTGCGGCTGGCGCCCATGGCATCTACTTCATCAAAAAACAATACGCAGGGTGTATTTTGCCTGGCCAGTTCAAAAATACCGTGCAGGTTTTTTTCGCTGTTGCCAATCCACATATCCAATATATCGTGCAGGCCAATATTGATAAATTTTGCATCAATTTCGCCTGCCGCTGCTTTGGCGAT